>OLJW01001802.1_pt1 | contig 21701 bp, 23 predicted proteins | sample 1603411 | NCBI WGS metagenome assembly OLJW01 (sample SAMN04168659, study PRJEB22393) | human gut metagenome | biome: human gut microbiome; feature: stool | host: Homo sapiens | collected 2014-05-12 | reverse complement strand
AAAGAGTATGTGAGAAAAGAATCTCCATACTACAATGAAACAAAAGGAATCCAATATTTAGAAAGAGCGAAAGAGCAAGGGAATGATAGAGCAAAGTATTTTCTCGGTAAAATTTATTTAGACAAAACAAGCTCAGAATATAGCCTCAAACTTGGGCTGCAGTATATGACAGAGTTAGCAGAATCGGGGGATGAATATGGCTGCTATTATCTTGGGAAAGAGTATGTGAGAAAAGAATCTCCATACTACAATGAAACAAAAGGAATCCAATATTTAGAAAGAGCGAAAGAGCAAGGGAATGATAGAGCAAAGTATTTTCTCGGTAAAATTTATTTAGACAAAACAAGCTCAGAATATAGCCTCAAACTTGGGCTGCAGTATATGACAGAGTTAGCAGAATCGGGGAATGAATATGGCTGCTATCATCTTGGGAAAGAGTATGTGAGAAAAGAATCTCCATACTACAATGAAGCAAAAGGAGTCCAATATTTAGAAAGAGCGAAAGAGCAAGGGAATGATAGGGCAAAGTATTTTCTTGGTAAAATTTATTTAGATAAAACAAGTTCAGAATATAGTCCCGAACTTGGGCTGCAGTATATGACAGAGCTAGCAGAATCAGGAAATGAATATGCGCAGCTGAAACTTGGTTTTGAGTATTTGAAGGGGGAAAATGTGGAAAGGAATATATTTTCATCGTACAATTATTTTTCGCAGGCGGCAGCACAGGGAAATCAATTAGCGGAAAATATGATGCTGGATCTTTCTACTGAGAGGACAAAGCGACGGATGGGAAGCCCATTGGGGGAACTAGATAAAGCATTGATGCAACTAAACAAATCTTTCCGGACAGAAATGATACAGAGCATGAAAAACATACGTGAGTACAATTTGGAGCAGGAATATGTGTTGGATGAAATCAGTCTATGATTTTATTAGGGGACAAATTTGTCCCCTAAAGAATTTCCTCAAAAAAGAAAAATGAATGTGCATTGTATATTACAATTTATTGAAAAAGAATGGAAGTTATAATATAATATAAATATAGAAAAGAGAGACATTCAAAGGAGGAAATTAGAATGAAAGTAGTAGGATTTTTAAATAACAAAGGTGGAGTAGGAAAAACAGGAAGTATAACAACATTGGCACATATGATTGCAACTGAATATAAAAGAAAAGTATTAGTTGTAGATATCGACCCACAGGCGAATACAAGTCAGCTTTTTGGTTTTAGTGGGGATGAACAGGAATATTCGTTGACAGAACTTCTCAATGGGAGAGTGTATCCAGTAGAGAACACGGTGGAAGATATTCTTCTTGATTCAGAAAAGGATATTAGGGATTGTATTTACGAGACAGAATATGAGAATTTGTTTATAGTACCATCCTATATCACTTTATCAAGCGTAGAAAATCAATTGCTCGGAAATGTTACAATGCCACAGCAATTCCGTTTAAAAAAACAATTGGATAAAGTAAAAGACGAATTTGATTTGTGCATGATTGATTGTGGACCGAGTGTATCACTGTTGAATGTAAATGCATTGGCAGCCTGTGATGGAATTTATATTCCATCTCGATGTGATAAGGATTCAAGAGTGGGTGTTGCGAATATTATCCGCTTGATGAAAACAGTACAGGAGTATAATCAAAGGCTTGAGTTGAAAGGCGTCTTTCTCACACAGTATGACATGAGAAAAAATATCTGCAAAGATGCAGAAAAAGATTGTGAGGAAGCCCTTGGAGATATATTTTTAAAAGATTGTTCAATTCCAATATGCACAAAAATGGAACAGACAGGCTTGAAACAGAAACCGTTACTTGTATTAGATGCATACGGAAAAGCTACGCAACAATACAAAAAGTTAGCAGAATATATATTGAATAATTAGAAAATTCAGAAAATAATTATTATTATTTGCAGAGAGTAGAAAGTGTATGTTATAATACATTATTATAGAATCTGAAAAGAAATATAGAATATAAAAACACGGATGAGGTGAAAGTAATATGAGTAAATTTAAGCGAAAAGGAGAAGAGGAATTGCAAGTCGGAGCTGGACTATTAAGTCCAGTTTCAAAAACAGCAGATGTATCTAGTTATGAAGTTGTAAATATAGATATGGACTTAATTGCTCCGAATGAAAAGAATGACTTTTCAATAGATGAATTGGATGAGCTGGCGGAACTTATTGTAATGTCAGATGGGATTTTACAGCCATTGATTTTATTGCCTGAGAGAAATGAGCAGGGGATGTATATACTAACGACTGGTGAAAGAAGATGGAGAGCGGCGAAGTTATTAAAGGAACAGGGGAGATACCCAGCGAAGTATAAGAATACTGTACCGTGTATTTTCCGAGACCCAAAAGATATTGAATTACCGTTGTCCAATGATACAAAAGAATTATTTTCCATAATGGTTACAAACCAATATCGTCATAAAAAAGAAGCAGATCAATTAATGGAAGTAAAAAACTGGACACGTATTTTTCAAGAACTTAAGGATAATGGCGAGGAGTATATTCCGGAACAATTGGCTCTTTTGGCTGGAACAGCGAGATATGGGGAAAATGGAGAATATGAACCAGAACGTCTTGTGGGTCAGAAAATGAAAACTTTAGTATCTGCACATGTTGGAATTTCAGAAGGTAAAGTACAGCAGATTAATAAAGTGGAAAAAAATGCAAGTGATGAACTGATGGATAAATTGCTGAACAATGAGGTGTCATTTGCTGCGGCAGAAAAAATGTTGGAGATGCCAGAGGAAGAGCAAAATAAATTACTGGAAGAAACAACAGGAGAAAAGATTGAAGTTAAGGAAGTCGAAAAGAGAATAGAGGAGATTGAAAAAAAGAAAGTTATTTCAAAACAACAGGTAGAGTCTGATTTAAAAAAGATTTTGGAACGATGCTCACAGGAAGTTGAACTCGGCAGCAAAGAATATAAAAAATATCTGAATGCCTTAAATCAGCTTGAAAGAGTGTTATGGTAGAAAATTTAAGATGAGGTAGAGGACAGCAGAGCGTGGTCTTAAGTGCCAGCGCTCCGACCTCATAAATAATTTCTCCTCTACTAATAAATACACTTTACTTGATAAAAACTAACGCTGTTTTGTAAAAAAAATTAAAAAAATGAGGGAAAGTAATGAAAAAAACATCATTTAGAGTTACCAAAGCAACTTTGGAACTGGAAAACGCATTGATTCAAAAAATGGATATTCCACGTACTACATTTCATAGACGGATGATAGACTATTACTTAGAGTACGATCGTACTGTAAAACCACAGCTACTGATCAGAAAAATGACAGACCCGAATTATATTCAAAAAGATGAAATGGAACAGATATATTTGGATGAAAAGAGGGAACAGCTACTGTTAGAAGTGGCGGAGGAACAAGCTAGAGTTCATCAAAAAAAGTGTGGAATAAATATAGTGCTTTTTCAGGCATTATTGACATACTGTGTAGTGATGGCTCCGGTGGTATTGGAATAGGAGATTTGATAAGACAAAGGGAGTGAAAATGGGATACAAAAGAATACACTGGGAAGATAGGCTGAAAATAGAAGTTCTTGTAAAAGCTGGACATAATACAACAAGGATAGCAGAGTTACTTGGCAAGCACCGTACATCTATAGCGAGAGAATTAAAGAGAGGGGCATATGTGCATAGGAATTCCGATTGGACAGAAGAGATCAGATACAGTCCGGATCTTGCAGAAGAAAAGAATCAGAAACAATTAAGACAAAAAGGAAGAGATATAAAGCTTGGGAAAGATTATGAACTTGCTGAGTATTTGGAAGAAAATATCATAAAGAAGAAATACTCTCCCTACGCAGTAATCCAAAAAATGAAACAGGATGGTAAAAAGTTTAGTATAAGCATTTGCAGAGCAACGATTTATAATTATATTAAAAAAGGCATTTTCTTAAACTTAACAGAAAAAGAGCTGCCATTAGGCGGACAAGTCAAACAAAAAAGGAAAAGCCATAGAAGACGCAAGAGAGCAAGTGCGGGAATGAGTATAGAAGAGAGACCAAAGGAGATTGAGACAAGAGAAGAGTTTGGTCACTGGGAAATGGATACGGTTGTCGGGAAACAGGGAATTTCTAAAAAATCGTTTTTGGTTCTTACAGAGCGAAAAACAAGAAAAGAGATTATAGAAATCCTAAAGGAGCATACAGCGAAAGAAGTGGTGCGTATTTTAGATAAGATTGAACGGAAGTGGGGAGCAGCATTTAAACAAGTATTTAAAAGTATTACGGTTGATAATGGAAGTGAATTTTCAGATGCGGAAGGATTAAAAAGAGCACGGAGGGGGAAGAAAACGAGAACAGAGGTGTTCTATTGCCATCCCTACAGCAGTTACGAGCGAGGAAGTAATGAAAATCAAAATCGACTAATCCGCAGACACGTCCCCAAAGGAACGGACTTGGATACAATCAGTAAAAGGGATGTAAAAGAAATTGAAAAATGGATAAATGAGTACCCGAGGGCACTTTTTGGCGGAAGGTCTTCTGATATGCTGTTTCAAGATGAGTTAAACAGGCTTGCGTTATAGCGGAAGAAATGAAGAGTGTATTTTTACCCGAGCTATGTTTTATGATATAGCTCGGGTAAGAGTACGAAAATAAAAAATAGTATAAATATATTTAGTGAGATTTTTTTGAGCAAAGCGACAACAAAGTGTCAAAACAAACAAAAACAAGCGGATGCATTTGTGCAAAATGTAGAAATGCATTTTTTGATAAGTTTGGTGAGCGTTGAGTGTTGACATTTACAGATTTTGTAAATCCCGACAGAATTTCTTTACTTTTGGAGAAAAGTGTGATATTATTTAAAAGTCGTTTACGGTGTAAACGACTCTTATACACCTATAGCTCAGGGGATAGAGCACCGCCCTCCGGAGGCGGGTGCGGCGGTTCGAATCCGCCTAGGTGTGTATATTTGAGAATAATATAAAGTGTAGGATAGAGGAAGAGAAATGTCACAATATAGGCAAGCATTTAAGAAAGCATTTCCTTATACGATTCCGGTGTTGACGGGATATTTGTTTATAGGAATTGCGTTTGGTGTGATGTATGCAGAAAAGGGATATTCTTTCGTATGGGTGATATTAATGAGTCTGCTTGTATATGCAGGTTCTGGACAATACCTGGCAGTGAATTTTTTCGTGCCGGGTATTTCTTTTTTACAAGTCATTTTTTTGACATTTATGGTGAATGTCAGACATGTGTTTTATGGAATCTCTCTTTTGGAAAAATTTAATAAAATGGGCAAATCAAGATGGTATATGATTTTCAGCTTGACGGATGAGACATACTCATTGCTTTGTACGACAAAAGTGCCGCAGGGAGTAGCGGAAGAAAAGTTTCTTTTGGCAATCGCGCTTTTGAATCAATCTTATTGGGTGATTGGTTCTGCAATCGGTGGTCTGGCGGGAAGTCTTCTTCCAATCAATTCAGAGGGAATTGATTTTGCAATGACGGCATTGTTTGTTGTGATCTTTATTGAACAATGGATGGAGAAAAAGAACCGGATACCGGCGGTGATCGGTGTTGTGGGAGCGTTTGTTTGTCTGCAGATTTTTGGCGCGGACAGTTTTGTATTGCCGTCGATGCTTTTGATTGTTCTTATATTGTTTGTGGGGAAAAAGAGATTGGATAAGGAGGAAGGAAGATGCCGGTAAGTGCGAGAATTTCGATTTTGATTATTTTGGCGGTTGCACTGACTACATTTGCAACGAGAGTTACTCCTTTTTTGGTCTTTCCGAAAGGAAAAGAGATTCCAGAGACGATACAGTATCTTGGAAAAGTATTGACACCGGCAGTGATAGGGATGCTTGTTGTATATTGCTTAAAAAGTACACCAGTGCGGGAGGCACCGCATGGTATTCCGGAGTTGATTGCTGTGACCACGGTTGCGGTTCTGCATGTGTGGAAACGAAACAATCTGCTCAGTATCGGGGCCGGAACGGTGCTGTATATGTTTTTGATTCAGGTTGTATTTTAATAAAAATAGGGACGAGGGTTTCAAAAAGAACCCTCGTCCTTGCTTTTTAGTTGAGATTTGTTTTTTTCTTTAGTAAGTAGTATGTACCACCGAAGAACAGGAATGTTTCCAAAATACATATGATGGCGCTTGCCTTATAAGAACTTAAGAAGGCTGTTGTGGCAAGTGAATCAGAGGAAACGCCCAAAAATGGATCATACCCAACTGCAAACATGATGATCAGCATCAACACAGAAAAGACTGTTGAAATTGCAAAGTAAGCAATGATCGCTCCGAGCACTCTGTGCGAAGAAAGGAGCTGCCCGATAGATACTGAAAAATAGTAAAGTGCCACATTCCCAAAACATCCGACAACAGAGATTCCGACAGTTGACCAGAAAAACAGGCTTGGCGACATCTCCAATGCTTTTTCCAGCTCATTAAGCGCCTCTGCAGAGTTTTGATAAACCTGTGGTATGATAACCACAATTGCAAGTCCTGCGATGACGATTGCGAGATCTAAAATACTCCAGACGCATGCTGCAAATGCTTTGGAAAACAGAAGCTGTCCTCTTGTCGCCGGAAGTGTCAGTGTCAGATATCCTTCGTCGGTATACAGGCTTTTATAATAGCGTACTACAATTAAAATAGATGTCGCACATGGTACAACGATCCAGATGGAGATCAGGAATACAAATGAGACAATCAATATCACATTTGGCAGATCCATCGTGTCCATCGCCTGAAACATAAATCGTCCAATCAGACAGGCAACCAGCAAAAGAATATGAATCGGAAGTAAAAATCGGGAGAGTGCCCGAAATTCGTGTTTAATTAATTTACCTAACATCTGAATACCTCCCTGAATAATGTGTCTACGGATTTTCCGTGCTCAATTCGGATGTCATCCACACTTGCATTGAGTGCAATGTGCCCGTTTTGAAGAAAAAGAACACGGTCTAAAATGTTTTCAATATCTGTGATCAAATGTGTAGAGATCAATATTGTAGCATTTTCATTATAGTTTGTAAGAATGGTGTTCAGTATATAATCACGTGCTGCCGGATCAACACCGCCGATTGGTTCGTCCAATACGTACAAATCTGCATTGCGGCTCATGACTAAAATCAATTGTACCTTTTCTTTTGTCCCTTTGGAAAAGGTGCGGAGTCTTGCATTTGGATCAATCTGCAAATGTGCAAGCATCTCATAGGCACGTTTCTCGTCAAAATTCTCATAAAAGTCTTTGAAATAAGAGACAATCTCTTTTACTTTCATCCAGTCACTTAAGTATGTCCGTTCCGGAAGGTAAGAGACAATATTTCGTGTGGTGACAGATGGTTCTGCCCCGTCGATCAATATGCGTCCATCTGTCGGAACGAGCAGACCGTTGATGAGTTTGATCAATGTTGTCTTTCCGCTTCCGTTTGGTCCTAAAAGACCGATAATCTGTCCTCTGTCCAGAGATAGATTTAAGTTCGATAATGCAGTAAAGCTTCCGTAATTTTTAGTAAGTCCTCTGCACTCCAAAATAGGATTCATCTATTTTTCCCCCTTTATTCTCTCTTCCATAAGTTGTAAAGCTTCTTCTTCTCGAAAACCGAGTTGTTTCATTTTTTCGAAAAATTCTAAGATATGTTCATTGGCAAGATGCTGTTTTAGTTCTTTTATCATAGTTGCGTCCTCCGTAATAAAACGTCCACTCGTTCTCTGTGAGTATACCAAACCAACACGTTCCAGTTCTGATAAAGCTTTTTGCATCGTGTTTGGATTTACAGCAGCTTCTATTGCGAGATCGCGTACAGAAGGAAGCTTGTCGCCAGCGTGGTATTTGTCCGATACAATATCCATTTGTATGCGTTCCATAAGCTGCAGATAAATAGGTCGGTCATTGCTTAGTTCCCATGGCATTTAAGAATCACCTCTCTTTGTATTAAGTATATAATACAATATTACAATTAGAAGAAGAGAAAGTCAAGAGGAAGGTAAAATAATCATGTTAAAGAATAGAAGAGAAGGTCTTAGTTCTTAACATTTCAATTTCGTGTTTATAAGGTGCGAAAGATTTTTTTGGATTTTCTGTGAATGGAATATAAGGGGTTTCCAAAATCTTTGGCACTGCTTCGAAGTCTTTGTGATGCACGATATAGGAGAGTGCATCAAAGCCGATTTCACCGAGACCTATGTTGGCATGGCGATCCTTGGAAGCGCCGCGTATATTTTTACTGTCGTTAATGTGAAAGACAGCAATCTGCTCTTTGCCTATGAGCTTGTCAAAGTGGTCGATGACTCCGTCAAAATCGTGAATGATATCATAGCCACTGTCATGTGTATGGCAGGTATCAAAGCAGACACGCAGCTTTTCGTTGTGGACAACACCATCGTAGATGCGTGCAAGTTCCTCAAAAGACCGTCCGATCTCGGTTCCCTTTCCTGCCATTGTCTCCAAGGCAATATTACAGTTCGTGTCCTTGCTCAGGACTGTGTTTAATCCTTTTACGATTTGTGCGATTCCAGCGTCTACTCCAGCACCTACATGTGCGCCCGGATGGAGAATCAAAGTGTGACTTTTACAGCTTTCTGTTCGTTCCAATTCTAGCTGCAAAAACTCTACAGCTAGCTCAAAGGTTTCCGGTTTGATCGTATTTCCAAGATTAATGATATACGGTGCATGCACAACGGTTTCATCAATTCCGTGAGCGGACATATAATCCCATGCCGCATCAATGTTTAATTCGCTGATATCTTTTCGGCGCGTATTTTGTGGTGCACCGGTATAAAACATAAAGGTGTTGGCGTTGTATGAGATGGCCTCTTTTACTGAGCCAAGCAGCATCTCTTTACCACTCATACCTACATGAGAGCCTATTTTCATAATTGTTTCTCGCTTTCTATTAGTCTGTTTGTATCACCAAGATTACTGTTTTGTAAATTTTTCTTTGGGTTGTTTGCATATTGGACATTTATACTCGTTGGAAAGTTCTTCAAAAGGAGTAGAACCGTCATAGATATAACCGCAGATACTGCAGACCCATTTTTCTTTTGTATTTGTTTCTTCAGGAAGATAGGTTGGTGAATTTTTTGGGGTTTTTCCTTTGACTATTTTGTGATAGTAAGCGTAGGTCATTGCAGAATCAGGTTTTAAGAGATCAGCATCAATGACTTCACCTAAAAATATTGTATGTGTGGAAGTTTCCATTTTATTGATAACTTTACAGACGATATATCCACATGCATCAGCTATAACAGAGAGTTCTCCTTTTTGAAGAGCGTCAACTCCATTAAATTTGTCAATCTCCCTTCCTGATTGAAAGCCAAAACGTCCAATCAATCCGGGATCGGATGCTTCGGAAAGAATAGAAATTGCAAATGTTCCCGATGTTTCGATACAGCTGTTTGTAAAGTTATCATGATTTATGCTCACGGCAATTGTAGCAGGTGAGGAAGTAATCTGCATGACGCTGTTGGCGACACATCCTGTTGATCTGCTTCCATCTAAACTAGAAATAATATAGATTCCGTAAGATAAGTTGTGAAAAGTATTTGTATTCATAATGATACCTCCATAAATAATATTAGTAATTATTATCAATTTAACACAATCAATTAGAAAAAGCAAGGAAGACGAGAAATCTTTTGAAAATATATGGTTGTTGCAATGAAAGCCTTGTGCTAAAATAACAAAGTATAAGAAAAAATATGAATGAACGAAGTAGAGCAGATGCAAAGCAGGAGGAACTATGAAAAAAATAGCAGATATTTTAACATTTGAATTAGAAGCTGCCTTTGAGAAAGCAGGATATGATAAACAATATGCAAAGGTTACATTGTCAAACAGACCGGATTTGTGTGAATATCAGTGTAATGGTGCAATGGCGGCGGCAAAAGCTTATAAGAAAGCACCGATCATGATTGCCAATGATGTCGTTGAAGTATTAAAAGAAAGTGCTTGCATTGAGCAGGTGGAGGCTGTCAATCCGGGATTTATCAATATTATTCTGGACGGTGAGTTTGTCGCTTCTTATTTAGGAAAAATGTCAGAGCAGGAGAAGCTTGGTGTGGAAGAACCAAAAAAGCAGAAGACGATCATTGTGGATTACGGCGGAGCGAATGTTGCAAAGCCGCTTCATGTAGGGCATCTTCGCTCAGCGGTAATTGGGGAAAGTGTAAAACGAATCGGGAAATATGTCGGACATAAGATGATTGGAGATGTACATCTTGGAGACTGGGGATACCAGATGGGACTTGTCATCACAGAGCTGAAAAAGAGAAAACCGGAGCTTCCATATTTTGACGATCAGTTTGAAGGAGAATATCCAGAAGAATCACCGTTTACGATTACCGAGTTGGAAGAGATTTATCCGACAGCGAGCGCATACGCAAAAGAACATGAAGATTATAAAGAAGAAGCATTGCAGGCGACATTCTTATTGCAGAACGGGCATAGAGGATACACTGCAATCTGGAAATACATTATGAATGTTTCTGTTGCGGATTTAAAAAAGAATTACGGTGCATTGAACGTGGAATTTGATCTTTGGAAAGGCGAGGCAGATGCGCAGCCATATATTCCGGAGATGGTAGAATATATGAAAAAAGAAGGTTATGCACATATTGATCAGGGAGCGCTTGTCGTAGATGTCAAAGAAGCGACCGATACAAAAGAGATCCCGCCGTGTATGATCTTAAAATCTGACGGAGCGGCATTGTATGATACGACAGATCTTGCCACACTGATCGAACGTGAGAAATTGTATCATCCCGATGAGGTGATCTACCTTGCAGATAAGCGTCAGGAACTGCATTTTGTGCAGGTATTCCGTTGCGCGAAAAAGACAAAGATCATCAATGAGAATACGGAATTGAAGTTCATTGGATTTGGTACAATGAACGGAAAAGACGGAAAACCATTTAAGACAAGAGACGGCGGAGTGATGCGCCTGGAGAGTCTGATCAATGACATCAATGAGGAGATGTATAAAAAAATTGCAGAGAACCGTACGATGTCCGAAGAAGAGGCGAGAAAGACAGCACAGATGGTTGCACTTTCTGCCATGAAATACGGAGATTTGTCAAATCAGGCTGCAAAGGATTATGTGTTTGATGTGGAAAGATTTATCTCGTTCGAGGGAAATACAGGACCGTACAATTTATATACGATTGTGCGTATCAAATCAATTCTTGCAAAATATGCAGAAAGTGGAAAAGATGCAGCCAAGTGCAAGATGAAAAAACCTCAGACACAGAGTGAAAAAGCATTGATGCTGGAGGTTGCAAAATTTAATAATGTCATTGAGACAGCATTTGAAGAACTTGCACCACATAAAATCTGTGCATACATTTATGATCTTTCGAATGCATTCAATCGCTTCTATCATGAGACGAAGATTCTTTCAGAAGAGAATGAAGACCGAAAAGCAGGATTTATCGCATTGTTGCTGATTACAAAACGGGCATTGGAGGCATGTATTGACATGCTTGGTTTTGAGGCTCCGGAAAGGATGTAGGATATGACAGAAAAGTTATTTTATGAAGATAGTCATATGGTAACCTTTTTGGCAACGGTTGTCTCGTGCGAACAATCAGGGGAAGTATATGAGGTGGTTCTTGACAGAACTGCCTTTTTTCCTGAGGGAGGGGGACAATACGCAGATACCGGGAGGTTGGATGATGCAAAAGTGACAGATGTGCAGGAAAAAGCCGGGATCATTTACCATAAGACGAATCAATCTTTGGAAATAGGAAAAACAGTACAGGGGACGATTGACTGGGAAGAACGGTTTTCCAAGATGCAGCAGCATTCCGGAGAACATATTGTATCAGGGATTGTACATGCGGTATATGGCTATGACAATGTCGGGTTCCACATGGGAAAAGATGCCATTACAATGGATTTCAACGGCAGCATTTCTAAAGAAGAATTAAAAGTGATCGAGCGAAAAGCCAATGAAGCAGTGGTGAAGAATCTGGATATCAAGGTGTTGTATCCCGCTAAAGAGGAATTAGAGGCAATTGCCTACAGGAGTAAGATTGAGATTGAAGGACAGGTGCGCATTGTGGAGATACCAGGATATGATGTGTGCGCCTGCTGTGCACCGCATGTCAAAAAGACTGGGGAGATTGGATTGATTAAGCTTTTGAATGTGCAGAATTATAAAGGCGGCGTGCGAATTTCCATGCTCTGTGGATTCCGGGCGCTTCAGGATTATGAGCAGAAAGCAGAGAGTGTGAAAAATATTTCTGTCTTGCTGTCAGCACCGGAGGAGGAAGTCTTTTCAGAAGTCACCAGATTAAAGCAAGAGATTTCATCTGGAAAAGCGAAGGTTTCACAGCTTCAGCAAAAGCTTCTTGTCTATAAGATGGAGCAGATTCCACAATCCCAAAAAGTAGTCGTTTGGTTTGAGGAAGAGCTTGAGGGAAATGCGCCGAGAGAATTGACAAACCTTATCATAGAAAACGGTGCTTTGATTGGAGCTGTATTTGCGGGAGATGAAAAAGATGGCTATCGCTATGTGATTGGAAGTAAAAGTTGTGATACACGAATATTTTCAAAACGATTAAATGAAAAATTAGGCGGAAGAGGCGGTGGAAAACCAGAGATGGTACAAGGTTCTTTGGAGGGAAGAGAAGAAGAAATTCGAAAGGAAGTGGAACTGTGCAGCAAAGAAGTCCTGGACAGCGGATTTGGAGACTGATCGGTCCGATTATTGTAAAAATGGCGGTTGCATTTGTGGTGGAGGCAGTTGTGATTCTTCTGTATGCGATATTTGTGCATCCGGAGACATTTCAAGCGGTGTCCAGCCAGGAAGAGCTGATGCAAAAGACAGTGGAGCTGACAGATGGTGTTTTGAAATACGCAACACAGATTAGCGCATTGGCTGCGCTTTGTACGATACCGATTCTTGCGTGGATGTTTCAAAAAGACCGCAAGTTGGAAAAAGAAAATGGAGTTACACCGCAAAAAAAAGCGGCTTTTGAAAAATATATTTTGATTGTCGGAATCAGTATACCGGTTGCGCTAGGGGTTAACAATTTGTTGCTTTTGAGTAATCTCTCAGAAGTGAGTGAGGGCTATAAACAAGCGTCGGAGATGTTGTACACTCCGTCTTTACCGGTACAGATCATATGTCTTGGCATTGTTATTCCGATTATGGAAGAGTTGATTTTTAGAGGATTGCTTTTCAAGCGCCTGAGAGAAGTTATGCCGATGGTTCCGGCAGTGATTTACTCTGCGCTGTTTTTCGGATTGTATCATGGAAATTTGGTACAGATTATTTACGGAACAATATGCGGTCTTCTTTTGGCGTATGTCTATGAAAAATTCGGCTCGTTAAAGGCGCCGGTTTTGATGCATATGACTATGAATATATTAGCTTGTGTAGTGACTGAACTGAGCGGATTTGCGTGGATGCTGGACCAGCCGATGCGAATAGGGATTATCACTGTACTCTGTGCACTAGTGGCATCAGGCATGTTTGTTTTGATAAAAGATATGTAAAATAGAAAAATAATAATTGGGAGCGCTCGTTCATAGCAAACATGCGCTCCCGATTATTATAGCGTTTGCCGTTATTCGGCTGGAATGATCTCGATCCAATATCCATCCGGGTCAGAAATAAAGTAGATTCCCATATCCGGATTCTCAAAACAGACGCATCCCATCTCTTTGTGGTATTTGAATGCAGCATCAAAATCATCTGTCTCAAATGCCAGATGAAATTCATTGTCCCCAAGATTATAAGGACGATCCCAGTCACGAAGCCATGTCAGTTCAAGTTTCTGAGTAGAAGTCTTGTCGCTTAAGAATGCAAGGATAAAACTTCCGTCAGAAGCTTCTTTTTTGCGAACAACTTCAAGACCAAGTGCTTTCTTGTAAAAATCCAGCGATTTTTCCAAATCTAATACATTTAAGTTGTTGTGATTGAATGTAAAATTCATAATTGACCTCCTGATATGTGTTTTTTTGTTTAAATATAGCATATCATATATTACGAAGAAAAGGCAAAAGGAAAATGAATATTACAAAAATATTAAAAAATATTGCAAAAATGTATGAAGTGTTATATAATCGGGGTAATGAGGATTGTAAAGAAAATACTAAAAAATTCAGGATAGGTGGAATAATGAACAAATTTGGAAAGACTTTATTGACCTCTCTACTGGTAAGTTCTCTCACAGTGAGTTCTGTTTTTGCGGCGCCGTCAGTCGATGATTTAAAGCAGAATAAGGAAGTAGCGGAGAAGAAAGTAGAGACATTGCAAGATGAGATGGCAAGTCTGATGGCAGAGATTAATACGTTGGAGGAAGAGCTCGTTCAGACAGGAAAAGAGATCATAAAAGCAACAGATGATCTGCAGAAAGCAGAGGAAAAAGAAAAGACGCAATACGAAGAGATGAAAGCTCGTATTAAGATAATGTATGAGAATGGAACAGGTTCTATGCTCACAAAAGTATTTGAATCAGGAAGTATTGCTGAGATGCTGAAAAAAGCGGAATATGTTCAGGCAGTTCATGATAAAGACAGAAAGTGTCTGGAAGACTATGTTGAGACGAAAGAAAAGATTGCTGACTTAAAAGAATCTTTGGAAGAAGATCAGAAAGAACAGCAGAAAAAGCAAAAAGAATTTGAAAGTCAAAAAGAGACTTTGAATGCGACGATTGAAGAAGCAAAAGCAGAAGTTGATGATTTTGATGCACAGATTCAGGAAGCTGCACAGAAAGCAGAACAAGACAGACAGCGAGCATTGGCAGCAAGCTCTGGTAATCGTGGGAATTCCGGAACAACCTCCAATGGAGGTGGTAGTGATTATGTACCGCCTAGCAACTCTGGCGGCGGACAAGCAATTGTAGATGCGGCATATAGCTTTATCGGAGTTCCGTATGTGTGGGGCGGTGAAAGCTACAGCGGAGTGGATTGTTCAGGACTAGTGCTGATGGCGCACAAGACAATTGGAGTAAGTTTACCACATAGCTCAGGATCTCAAGGAAGTGGTGGAAAAGCAGTTGCCAATATGGCTGCCGCATTACCTGGAGATGTTGTGTGCTATTCTGGACATGTAGGGATTTACATAGGCGGAGGACAGATGATTCATGCACCGGACTTTGGTCAGACAGTAAAAGTTTCGAGTGTATACGGATCACCTTGGTTCAGAAGATACTGGTAGGAAGAGTGAAAGGGTTATGACTATGTCATAGCCTTTTTTGTTTGGAGAAAATGATTGAAAAGGGGAGGTATTTATAGTATATTAAACTATATAGGGGGAGAAAAAATAGAGAAAGGGACTAAGATGAAAAAATTTACAAAAATACTTGTATCAGCGATTACAGCAAGCAGCTTGATTGTATCACCGGTTTTTGCAGAACCGAACAGTGTGGACAATCTTGAGACACAGAAAAAGGAAGCACAACAAGAAGTAGACACGCTTCAAGCAGATTTGACAAAGATATTGACAAAGATCAATGACATAGATGCCCAGATGACGACAAAGGGGGAGGAGATCATTCAGGCGAAGTCAGATTTAGAGACTGCACAGGAAAAAGAAAAGAAGCAGTATGCAGAGATGAAATATCGAATTAAAGTCATGTATGAGAATGGAACAGGCGCTATGTTGACAAAAATTTTCCAATCGGGCAGTATTGCGGAGATGTTAAAACAGGCAGAATATGTACAGGCAGTTCATGACAGAGATAGAGAATATTTGGAAAAATATATAGAGACAAAAAATGAAGTAGCTTCCTTAAAAAGTGGTTTGGAAAAAGACATGGATAAATTAAAAGAATTGAAGGCGGAATCTTCCACCCAGAAAGAAAATTTATCCAAGACATTGGAAGCAAAAAGGACGGAAGTGGCAGATTTAGATGAGCAGCTTCAGATAGCGGCACAGAAAGCCGCGGAGGAGGCAGCGAAGAAAGCGGAAGAAGAAGCAAAAAAACAGCAGCAACAGGTGGCGTCAAATAAACCGTCTGGGAATAGCCAGTCTGGAGGAACATCCAGTGGAAGTTCAGGCGGCGGAAATAGTCAGCCGCAAGAAAAACCAAGCCAGCCGGACTCTGGAACTTCAGGTGGCGGAAGCAGCAACAATGACAGTAATAACAATACAGGAAACGGTGATGTAAGTGTTGGACAGGCAATTGTGGCAGCCGCAAGAAGTTATATCGGAACACCGTATGTATATGGTGGAACAAGTTATAATGGCATCGACTGTTCCGGACTTACCATGAGAGCCCATCAGGCAGTGGGAATCTCGATTTCGCGTACATCAGGAGAACAGGCAGCAGGTGGAAAAAGTATAGCGAGTCTTGCAGATGCGCTTCCGGGAGATATTATCTGTTATCCTGGACATGTTGCGATATACATAGGCGGAGAGCGTGTAATCCATGCACCGACAGAAGGACAGACGGTAAAAGAGGCGAGCGTATACATGGGATCATCACAGCCGATTACAGCAATCCGAAGATATTGGTAAAAAAGACTTGCTATGTATCATTTAGATATGGTATACTACTAACGTTGCAAAAAACACATATATGGTTATCCTTGCAGGTGCCAAACTCTTTTTATAAAAAAGAGCGGTTGCAAGGCGGGAAGTATATGGAAGTAAAAAACCAAATGGAGGAAAAACACATGAGCGTTATTTCAATGAAACAATTATTAGAAGCAGGTGTTCACTTTGGACATCAGACAAGAAGATGGAACCCTAAAATGGCTGAGTACATCTACACAGAAAGAAACGGAATTTACATTATCGATTTACAGAAATCTGTAGGTAAAGTAGACGAAGCTTACAAAGCAATTTCTGATATCGCAGCTGAAGGTGGTACAATTCTTTTCGTTGGTACAAAGAAACAGGCACAGGATGCAATCAAAACAGAAGCAGAACGTTGCGGAATGTTCTACGTAAACGAGAGATGGTTAGGTGGAATGTTGACTAACTTCAAAACAATCCAGAGCAGAATCGCCCGCTTAAAAGATATCGAAAGAATGGCTGAAGACGGAACATTCGACGTATTACCTAAGAAAGAAGTTATCGAAATCAAAAAAGAATGGGAAAAACTTGAAAAGAACTTAGGTGGAATCAAAGACATGAAGAAAGCTCCAGATGCAATCTTCGTTGTTGATCCGAAAAAAGAAAGAATCTGTGTACAGGAAGCTCACACATTAGGAATTCCGTTGATTGGTATCGCTGATACAAACTGCGATCCAGAAGAATTAGATTACGTGATTCCAGGTAATGATGATGCAATCAGAGCTGTTAAATTAATCGTTGCTAAGATGGCAGATGCTGTAATCGAAGCAAACCAAGGTGTAACAGGTGCTGAGGAAGTATACGAAGAAGTTGCAGAAGAAGTAGAAGCAGCTGAAGAAGCGTAAGATTTCGAACATGAATGCTTCAGCCTTAAGAACAGGTTGAAGCATTTTTTAAAAAGAACACACAATTTTATGGAGGAATGAATCATGGCAGTTACAGCAAAAATGGTAAAAGAATTAAGAGAAATGACAGGCGCAGGAATGATGGACTGTAAAAAAGCTCTTAATGAAACAGATGGAAATATGGATGCAGCAATCGAATACTTAAGAAAAAATGGTCAGGCAAAAGCTGACAAAAAAGCTGGAAGAATCGCTGCAGAAGGTATTGTAAAAGCAGTTGTAAAAGACGATAAAGTAGCAGCAATCGTTGAAGTAAACTCAGAGACAGACTTCGTTGCTAAAAATGCTGATTTCCAAAGCTACGTAGAAGAAGTTGCTAATCAGGCATTAAACACAGAGACAACAGATATCGAAGCTTTCTTGAGCGAAGCATGGGCAGCAGACAACTCTAAGACAGTAAAAGATGTTTTAACAGAAAAAATCTCTGTAATCGGAGAAAACTTAAACATCAGAAGATTTGAAAAAGTTACAACAGATGGTTGTGTAGTATCTTACATCCACGGTGGCGGAAGAATCGGTGTATTAGTAGAAGCTGATACAGATGTTGTAAATGATGAAATCAAATCATGCTTAAGAAACGTAGCTATGCAGGTTGCAGCTATGTATCCAAAGTATGTATCTCGTGATGAAGTAGATGCTTCTTACATCGAACACGAAAAAGAAATCTTATTAGCTCAGGCTAAGACAGAAAATCCAGAAAAACCAGAAAACATCATTGAAAAAATGATCATTGGACGTTTGAACAAAGAGATGAAAGAAATCTGCTTATTAGATCAGGTTTACGTTCAGGACAGTGATTTAACAGTTGCTAAATATGTAGAAAAAGTAGCTAAAGAAAACGGTGCTAACGTAACAGTTAAGAGATTCGTTCGTTTCGAAACAGGTGAAGGATTAGAAAAGAAAGAAGAAAACTTTGCTGAAGAAGTAGCAAAACAGATGGGAAACTAATTATATCAATCGCAAGACTGATAAAGAGCGAATGAAATAGTGTATTTAAGCGATTTCTCGCTATTTTGATAAGTAATAAACTACTGTAAAATCTCACAAAATATCGTGCTATTTTGGGTACAGATTGGGTAGGGTATTGGGTAAAGAAATTTACCCAACCTCTTAACGAGGAATTTGCTTGTTGTTTAAAATAGAAAGGGAACGCTGTGAATGTTGAGGGTGTATTGTATTTTGCAATACGCCCTTAAATTTTTGGAAAATAATGTTAAAAACTAGGAAATGTGTTAGAATGAAAGAAATAAACAAATTGGAATTTGAATAACACAATTTTATAGCCTCTTAGCAGAGGTTATAGTCTATCAATAAAATCCTCCAAAAGCCTTGAAAATAAAGGATTTATCGCAATGTGTTCGCCTTATCCCTTTATATGATTTCACACAAGTTTACTCTCTCCCTGACTGCTTATAAGGGCAAAATCAAGGGAAAGAAAATCCCATAACAAGATATAACAGAGTGTGGCAATCGGAGAACTGTGACATATGTGCGAATATATTATAACGGAGGATTTTTTAATGGACAAGTACATTTATGATGAAAGCAACGGTCTTTGGTATGAATTGCAAGGATATTATTATATTCCTTGTCTTACTTTACCAGCCGGAAAAGAATACAAGTCTATCGGCTTATGGGGACAGCAACACAAACACTATTTACAGGAACATAAACGGACAGTTTACACTACGCTTCTCACAAGCGGAAAATTGAACTGTTATCTTACTGATATTGACGAACAGGCAACGGAAATGATGTTCCGATTGGTCGAAAAAATGGCTGATAAGGAAGGGGTGACTGAACAACTCAAAGCAGAAAACCCGATGTTGTGGATTGGAAGAATGAATGAGATACAAGCAAGGGCGAGAGAAATCGTTAACGCAGAAATTATTTACGCATAAACCAAAGTCGGCAGGGAGAAATCTCTGCCGCAATTTTTTTGAAAAAGGTCTTGTTTGTGACGTAGCGTAATGATGTAAATAACATAAAGCATTATATGTTTGCAGTATATCTCTTGACAAATAGGATTAATTAAAGTATGATTAGTTATACAAATCACACTTTCAGGGAGGGGTTATTTTGTCAAAACCAAAAGGAAAATATGCTTGGACTGCTACGGTGGGCGAAAAAGGGCAAATTGTTATACCGAAGCAAGCAAGAGAAATATTCAATATTAATCCTGGAGACACGTTGGTAATTTTAGGCGATGAAAAGCGAGGAATTGCAATTCCGCCGAAAACAATGTTCTCACAGTTTGCCGCTGCTGTATTTGAGACTACTGAGGAGGATGAATAATGTCGCTTTGTGATATTAAAAATTTGAGTAAATCGTATCCCTCTTTTGTGTTGTCGGACATTTCTTTTGAGTTGAACGCTGGTAGAATTATCGGCTTTATCGGCAGAAACGGAGCAGGTAAAACGACAGCAATAAAATCTATTTTGGGATTTGCCCATCCTGATTGCGGCGAGATAAGTTATTTCGGATTGCCATTTTCAGAAAATGAGAGAGAAATAAAGCAACGCATTGGATTTTCTACAGGAGCAGTCAACTATTATCCGAAGAAAAAAATCAAGAATATTGTTGCTATAACGAAAACTTTTTACAATAATTGGGATGACACTGCGTACAGGGAATATCTTGAATTGTTTTCGCTGGATGAGAATAAAATGCCCTGCGAGCTTTCAGAGGGAATGAAAGTAAAATTCAATCTTCTTCTTGCTCTTTCTCATAAGGCGGAAATTCTGATTTTGGACGAGCCGACAAGTGGTCTTGATCCGTTTTCCAGAGATGAACTTCTTGAGTTATTTGTTGAGCTAAAAAACAGAGGTGTTGCAGTATTGTTTTCCACGCATATCACTTCGGATATGGAAAAATGTGCCGATGATATTATGTACATAAGGAAAGGAAAACTTATTGCCAACTGTTCTAAGGATAAATTTTGTGAAAATTACTGCAAAGATGGGGAAACATTAGAAGAAGCTATATTACGAATGGAAAAGGAAGAAAAGGTATGAGAAAACTGTTAACAAAAGAAATAAAGCTTGCAGCTTCTCCTCTTTCGTACATATTTATTGCATTTGGATTGATGGCATTTTTGCCAGGTTATCCTATATTGGTCGGCTCATTTTTCGTCTGCCTTGGGCTGTTTCAGTCGTTTCAATGTATGAGAGAAGCGAACGACATCACCTATACTGCTCTTTTGCCTGTCGCTAAAGGCGACATCGTAAGAGCAAAGTATGTGTTTTGTATTATGATAGAATTATGCTATTTCATTTTGACATCCGTACCTGTGTTGGTTCGTATGACGGTATTGTCAGAAGCTGCCGTATACAGAAATAATGTTTTAATGAATGCTAATCTTGTGTATCTTGGCTTTGTACTGCTGATTTTAGGATTGTTTAATCTGATATTCATTGGTGGCTTTTTCAAAACCGCCTATAAGTTTGCAAAGCCCTTTGTTGCCTTTATTGTTGCTTCTTTTTTAGTTGTTGGTATTGGAGAAACGCTCTTTCACATCCCAGCCCTTTCTTCTTTGAATGCCTTTGGCTTTACGCACATAGGTTTGCAGATAGGCGTACTTTTCATTGGTGCAATTATTTTTGTATTGTTGACTGCTATTTCGCTACATTGGTCAATAAAAAACTTTGAAAAGATTGATTTATGATATTGTAGGCTTGATTTCAAAACTAAACAGAAGGCGAATAATCCTTTTTTGCACGCTAATTATTATGTATTCCGCCGCTATGGATAAAACCATAACGGCGGTTTTTCAATGCCTATCGGCTATCTCTGTCAATGGATTTTTTACGCTGTCTTTGCGGCGGTTGCTGCTTGTTGCGTTCCTGTATCTCACGCAGATGTTTTAACACGCTCTGCTTTTCGGGCGGTCTGTGCTGTTCTTTGGTGGCAGCTGTCGGTTTCCTGCTGACTTGGTATTCCCACTGGGCAAGGTCACGGTTGTACTGTTCCACAACGCTTTCCATTTCTCGGAAAGTACGCATAAAAACTTGCACATCAGGATAACCGTCCGCTTTGAGTGTATCGGGGATTTTATCCAGCCTGTCGGCAATTTCCACTTCGGTTTCTTTGATTTTTACCTCCAACGCTTTTCGTTCTTTACCTTTGAAAAGCCCCTTTGTATCAGCAAGCTGCTGTTTCAAGTGCGGCAGAACTTTGTCCTGCAAGTTTTTAATTTCCTTTGCCTTATCCTGTACTTTTATCATCAGGTTTCGCATATGGCGGAACTCTGCCATATCAATATCAAGTGTAGGCTTGGGCGGCAT
>OLJW01001760.1_pt1 | contig 22212 bp, 20 predicted proteins | sample 1603411 | NCBI WGS metagenome assembly OLJW01 (sample SAMN04168659, study PRJEB22393) | human gut metagenome | biome: human gut microbiome; feature: stool | host: Homo sapiens | collected 2014-05-12 | reverse complement strand
GTTCACAAACTTTCTTGATCAACTGTTCTTTGGTTGGTTCCTGCCAGTCTAAGCTGTCTACGTTCCATTGAATGATATAATAATTCATTTTTCTTGCATTTTTTACAACAGATTCATTATAGTCTCCGTATGGTGCACGAAACAGATCAATTTTGATACCTAATAATCCTTGAATCTTTTCTGTGACACCTCGGATCTCTTCCTGCTGCTGTTTATCTGTTAATTTTGTCATATATTTATGATGATCTCCATGACTTGCGATATCATGCCCTCCATCGTAGATTGTTTTGATATCCGCTGGATATTTGCTGATCCAGTCTCCACAGAAGAAAAAAGTTGCTTTTACATTTTCCTGTTTTAATATTTTGAGAATCTGTGGTATATCTTCATTCCCCCATGCAGTATCAAATGTCAGTGCTATTTGTTTTTTCTGCGTATCTACACAATAGATTGGAAGTTTTTCCTCTTGCATTTCACTCCAGACATAAATGTTGTTTTGTATAAATTCTCTGGCTGGACGAATACTGTCACTGTTTGTAACCCAGAGTGCTGTCAAGATCAACAGGATAATGACTGACATTTTTCGAAGCATTGTTTGATCTGCCTCTCTTTTTTTATCATTTTATGAATTTAGACATAGAAAAAGAATCCTGCTTTCACAGAATCCTTTTTCTTATTTTTGTTGATATTTTCTATTTTATGATACTTATTTTACCTGACCCTTCTGGATGATGGATACAATATTTAAATCTTTATCTAAAACTACTGCATTTGCGTATTTTCCTTCTTCAAGGCTTCCATATTTATCATCGATTCCAATCGATTTTGCTGGATTTAATGTTGCACACCTGACTGCACTTTCTAATGGAATATTCATCTTCTTAACTGCTGTTCTCATACAATCCATCAGGTTTGTTGCAGAACCTGCAATAGCTCCTCCTTCTGTCAGTGTTGCAAGATTACCTACTACAGTTACTGGCTGTCCACCTAATTCGTACTGTCCATCATCCATACCTGTTGCCATCATGCTATCACTGATCAGAACAATTCTCTTGTCTGTAAACATCTCAAAAGTTGCTCTGACCATAGCCGGATGAATATGTATCCCATCACAGATGATCTCTGCCATCGCATGCGGACAGTCCGCTGCCGCGCCGATAATGCCAGGATCGCGGTGGTGTAGTGGCGGCATGGCGTTGAACAGATGGGTGACATGGTTGGCACCGGCGGCAAAGGCATTTTCTGCGATTTCATACGATGCTGTGGAGTGTCCGAGTGAGATCGCAACGGTGTCTTTGAACTCCCGGATAAACGCATCGGAACCCGGCAGTTCCGGGGCGATCGTGATGATGCGGATCTTGTTTCCGCTTGCAGCAGAGAGCCGTCGGAACATGGCGGCATCCGGCGCGTGCAGATAGCTTGCTTTCTGCGCCCCTTTCTTTTCCGGGGAGAGGTATGGACCTTCCATGTGGATGCCCGCGATGTGGGCATATCCGGCAGCATCCGGCACATCGTTAATCGTCGCAAAGGCAGCTGTAAGCTGTTCTTCCGGCAGGGTCATGGAAGTCGGGCAGAATGAAGTCACACCGCAGGAATGCAGATATTGTGCGATTTCGGCAAGTCCTTTGGAATTTCCGTCACTGAAATCGTGACCTCTTGCCCCGTGGATGTGGACATCCACCAGACCGGGGATCACATAAAGCCCCTCGGCATCAAATACCGTATCGTCTTCTGCGGTTTCTGCGATGCGGTGTGTCGTTGTATCAACAACCAGTTCTTTTTTCCGAAAGGAGCCAGACTCCTCCCAGACCAGTCCGTTTTTTATGATCATGGCGTACTCCTTTTCCTAGATCAGTCCTTCTTTGATGATGCGGGATAATGCAGCTTCATCGGCAACGACGGAAACCTCGTCGTGTAACTGCAGGATTGATGCCGGTACATGCGGGGTGATCGGTCCGTAAACTGCCTCATAGAGTGCATCGGCTTTGGCTTCACCGCTTGCGATCAGTAGGATGTGCCGTGCCTGCATAATGTTTTTGATGCCGGTCGTATATGCCTGTGTCGGGACTTCCTCAATGAAGGAAAAGAAACGTGCATTGGCTTGAATGGTGTTTTCGGTCAGGTCGACGCAGTGGGTTTCCTTTGCAAAGGAATCCGATGGCTCGTTAAAACCGATATGTCCGTTGTTGCCGATGCCAAGGAGCTGTAAGTCGATGCCGCCCATGCTGCGGATGATGGCATTGTAGCGGGAGCATTCCTTTTCCACATCAGCTTCCATGCCGTTTGGAATAAAGGTGTTTACGGATTTGATGTTTACGTGGTCAAACAGGTTGTGGCGCATAAAGTAAGCGTAACTCTGATCGTTGTCGGCAGGAAGGCCTTTGTATTCGTCAAGGTTGATGCTGCGGATCTGTGAAAAATCAAGATCGCCCTTGTTGTACCACTCGATCAGCTGCTTGTAGGTGCCGATCGGTGAAGAACCGGTGGCAAGTCCGAGCACAGATTCCGGTTTTAAGATTATCTGTGCGGAGATAATGTTGGCCGCCTTGCGGCTCATTTCGTCATAGTTTTTTGTTTTATAAATACGCATAGTAGTTCTCCTCCTTAAAATTGCGTTTCCTGCATTTGTTAAGTTGATTATAGGATGCAAAATTGGAAAAATCCATAGGGTTTGGGCAAATGGAAAGAACAATCCCCAAAAACGGAAAAAAAGAAAAATCGTGTGTGCTTTTGAAAGAACTTTCAAAAATATATGATATAATGAAATAAAATTACAGATCGGGTTTGGACATAGAGTTATATATCCCGTTGGACGTGGGCACCATAAACTCTGATGTTCCGCAAGTAACTGAGGAAGCAGGAAAAGGAGAAAACGCGTATGCAGACTTATGGAAGCAGTGTTGTGCCGATGATCGAGGCAAATTATGAGATGTTTACGGTGGTGGAGAAAACAATCGCCGATTTTTTTATTTCGAATGAAAAAGAGATGGATTTTTCATCGGGACGCATGGCAAAGATGCTACATGTTTCAGAAGCATCTCTGTCACGCTTTGCCAAGAAAATGGGTTACAGCGGATACCGGGAGTTTATTTACAACTACCAGCCCTCGATCGCGGAGCGACCGAATGTGGAGGAACAGACCATCCACGTCCTGTATTCGTATGAGGAATTGCTGCAAAAAACATACAGCTTAATCCGCGAACCACAGATCAAACATGTGTCCCAGCTAATCGGGGAACATACGCGCATTTTTTTGTATGGATTTGGCAGTTCTGGGCTGGCGGCACAGGAGTTTCAACTTCGGTTGCTGCGGCTTGGCATGGATGCGGAGGCAATCACGGAACTGCACCAGATGGTATTGAATGAAGCGCGTATCACAAACGCGTGCCTCGTGATCGGCATCAGCCTAAGCGGCGCGACGCGCGAGCTCATTGATGCACTTGACCGGGCGAAAGCGCGTGGGGCAGCGGTCATATATCTGACTTCCTCCAACGCAGAGCGGGAAAAACGGACGTATGAGGAGATCGTGCTCGCACCGGTAAAAAAGAACCTCGAATACGGAAATGTCATTTCCCCGCAATTTCCGATCCTGCTGATCCTTGATCTGATCTATGCCCAGCTTTTAAAAGAAGATCGGCGCAGCACGGAAGCGCAGTACGATACGCACATCTGGGAGAGGATCAAGGACTATCATGTTGGATAGATGTGGTTTTAAAAACCAGATTGACAGGAAAAATCATACATTTATACTAAATGTGTAGTCGAATTTTGGTTTAAAGTAAGATTACTCTTCTTCCGGGTATTTCATACCCCAGTTGTTTCGAATTTCAGTCATGATATGCATAACATCCTGTGAATAATTAAGATGCATAAGTGATTCAATTGTGGATAAATCGCCGGAGCATACAGCGGCTTCCATGTCAGCAACTTCATAGCTTAAGGCATCTGCAGTTTCTCCTGCGGAAATAGTTTCTTTATGTCCGTCCCCGGTGTAAGTAATGGTTGCTTCCATAGCTCTTGGGTATTCAAAGATCTCGATGTAACCCTTATCGAATGCGATGGTTGCGCGCTTTGGCTGCTTTGCGTGAAGCGATAAGGTGACGGTTGCCATCTCGCCGGCTGGGTTCATAAGAAGGATGCCTGCCTGTTCATCCACGCCGGTTGGTGCGTATTTTACCTGTGAAAGTACCTGATCGGCAGTTTCGACAAAGAACCAGCGGATCAGGGATAAGGCGTAAACGCCAATATCTAACATAGCGCCTCCGGCCAGATTGCGGTTAAAAAAGCGATTATTCATATCATATTCTTTATAGCTGCCGAAGTTTACCTGAATCAGACGAAGTGGTCCAAGGGTGCCGAAGCTTATGATCTCTGCAAGTTTGCGGTAGATCGGCATGTGGAAAATGGTCATGGCTTCCGCCAGAATGACATGATTTTTTTCCGCAAGGGCAATGGCCTCATCCAGTTCGTTTGAATTTAAGGTGATGGATTTTTCGCAAAGGACATGCTTTCCGTTTGCCAGTGCTTGACGCAGATATTGAATATGCGTATTATGTGGGGTAGAGATGTAGATGATATCCACATCCGGATCGGTAAAGACATCTTCAAGGTGATCATATACCTTGGCAATCTGGTATTTTTCCGCAAATGCTACTGCTTTTTCATGTGTGCGGTTGGCAACGGAATACAGATGACGGTTTTGCCTGGCAAGTGCAGTGGCAAGTTCGTTTGCAATGACACCACAGCCAAGGGTTGCCCAGTTCAATGGTTTCATAGATAAATTTCTCCTTATTTGTATTTATACTCCTTTTTACGCGCTCATTTTAGCATGAAAGGGCAGACGGTGCAAGTCGGAGAAGGATGTAGTGAGAGTGTCTTACGTGAAAGAAAAAATTGTGGAAAATCAGGTGCGCTGAATTATTTGTGGTAAACGACCGGAAGTGTGACGGAAAATACATTTTTGTCCCCCTGCCGTTCTACGGTAATTTTGCCGGAATGGTTCGTGACAATAGAGTGCGCAATGGACAGACCGAGTCCAAAATGACCGTTATCCGCGCGTGCTTCGTCTGCGCGGAAAAAACGTTCAAACAGGCGGTCACGGATTTCTTCCGGAATTGGATTGCCGGTATTTTCCACGAATAAATAAAATTTACGGTTATGGATATGGGCGTGAATTTCTATACTTCCGTATTCCGGGGTATAGCTTAATGCGTTATTTAACAGGATGGAAGCGAGATTTTGAATCTGACTCTCGTTTCCATCCATTTTCATTTGTTCCTGAACATCAATGGAAAGCGCAATGTGTTTTTCAAAAGCAACACTTTCCATTGGATAGATAATGTCAAGCAGTGCGTCATCTACAGGGAAAACTGCATGGGTATTCTGGATCTGTGGAGCATCCAGCCGTGTGAGCGTAAGCATTTTCTGGACAAGAGAGATCATCCGGGAAGTTTCCTGCTGAATATACAACAGATGTTTATTGTCCCTGCCTACTTCAGAAGATAACAGTTCGGCATTGGCGCTGATGACGGAGAGAGGGGTTTTCAGTTCATGACTGGCATTGGAAATAAATTTTTTCTCGGATAAAATTGTATTTTCAATCGGTTTTACCATCCAGCGGGAAAGTGCTTTGGAGGAAATGGTAAATACAATAATACCGAGAATTGCCAGAATAAAACAGAGAGAGATCGTCGGAAGTGTTGCTTTTAAAGCAGGTGTTCCGCTGAGCATCAAAACATAATATTGTCCTTTTTTGGCGCGAAGATGATTTACAGAGACATAACGCCTGATAAATACATATTTCTTACTATTGGATATGAGAGCTTTTCCCTGTTTTAAAAGATAACTGTCGGAGACATCAGAAAAAGTGTCAAACATGATATCCATTTCATTGGATTCATCAATAGAAAAAAGACAATAGGAAATATGATCAAGTTCGGACGGAGACGTCTGTCCATTAGAGATGACAAATGCATCCCATGTAGTATAGTGGAGAGCGGCACGAACGGTTTGCTGGAGATCACTCAGATTGTTCCGGTAGGAGTTGTTGACAAAAAGCAGTAAAATAACAAGCCAGATGATGGTAAGCAGGAACATAAAAAGTGTACTGATTCTCTTTTGTAAAGATTTAATCATCGGAAACCTCCATAATATAACCGACTCCGCGAATGGCGCGGAGTGTCACATTGACCTGCAGGTGGTGAAATTTCCGCCGCAGGAAAGAAACATATACTTCCACATTATTGTATTCTGCATTGGAATCGAATCCCCAGATTTTTGTGGTAATCTGGTTTTTCTCGAGAACCTGATTACAGTTATTCATAAAAAACTCCAGCAGTTGCCTTTCTTTTCCGGATACCTGGACAGATTTTTTGGTCTGTGTGTTGCAGATTTCGCAGGTAGCGGGATCGTAGGAGAGATTTCCAACGACAGGGTGTGAAGTATCCTGATGATGGCTGCGTCTGCTGATCGCCTGTATGCGCATGAGCAGTTCACGAATTTCAAATGGTTTGGTCATATAATCGTCCGCACCGGTAGTAAATCCCTGTATCTTATCATCAATTTCTGTTTTTGCGGAGAGAATGAGTACCGGAACATTCTGTCCATCCCTGCGCAGGGCAGATAGAACTTCATAACCGTTCATTTTCGGAAGCATGAGATCTAAGATAACCATATCATAAATGCCGGTGGAGGCATGTTCATAGCCGAGCTGTCCATCATTTGCGGTATCTACCACATAGTTTTCGTTTTGCAAAGCTTCTGCAATGGTATCCGCAAGCCGGACGGAGTCTTCAATTACTAAAATTTTCAATTGGAATCCCCTTTGCTAAATCAAAATAATTATTGTTGTATTTGGAATTTATTATAACGAATCTTGGAAATCTTGCAATCATAATTTTTATTTTTGGATGAATAAAAAAAGTTAAAAAGAAAATTGATATGTTTTCAAGGTTCATTCAAGGAACATTTTATATTATAACAAATGTAAAACATTGGAAAGGAATAAAGCCATGAAAACCTTATATTTGCATATTGGAACAACAAAGACAGCAACAACGTCTATTCAGAGATTTTTAGAAGAAAACAAAGACGTACTGCAAAAATATGGGTATTGCTTTCCTGATTCACTGCATGTGTATCCAAGAGCAAATAAAAGGAGAAATGCACACTTTCTGGTTGCAAAAGTGTGGGATGCAGACGGTAGCAGAAACCAATCGAAGGAAAAGGAATATTTTGAAGAGGGGTTACAGCAGATCAGAACCGCATTTGGGACATACGATCATGTGATACTGACAGATGAATCCATCTGGCATGCGTTAAGCTACTCAAAAAAATCACTTCTTCAGGAATTAAAAAAGGAGGCGGATGAACAGAAGTATCAGATTAAGGTAATTGTATATCTGCGCAGACAGGATGGCCTGCTGATTTCGCGATGGAACCAGGAGGTGAAGCAAAACTTTAATAGTGTCGCTGTTATGACATGTGAAGAGTATCTTGCTGCATCAGAGAAAAAAGAAAAAAAGATTTACCAATATGCACAGAAACTGGATGAGATTGCAGCTGTCATAGGAAAAAATAATTTAATAGTCAGGAGATTTTCTCCGAAGAGCTGGAAAGACGGATCAATTATTCATGATTTTATGCATGAGATCGGATTGGACGTCACAGAGGAATTTCAGGAATTGGAAGAAAGTGAAAATCTCCGGTTAGATAAAAATACCACGGAAATTAAGAGAATACTCAATAAGAGTGAATTTCTCACAGAAAAAGAAATCTCTTATTTTCGTAGATTTTTGAAGGAAATCTCAAAAGATTACATAAAAGAAGAAAATACAGAAATGCTTGCAAAAGAGGAATTGCAGCAGTTTCTGGAATTGTATGCGAAGGAAAATGAACGGGTAGCCGAGGAATATATCGGGGATGGACAGCCTTTGTTTTCGAATGAAGTTAAAGATTTACCGAAATGGAATCCGCAAAATGAAAAAATGCAGGAAGAAATTATTCAGTTCTTTGCAGCAGTTACTATGGATCTCAGAAGAACGAATGAAATTCAGCGTCAGAAAATAAACCAGCAGGAAAAAAGAATCAGACAGCTGGAAAAGAGGGCAAATGAATTTGTGATGTTCCGGGACAAAGCAAAGCATCCGTTTCGGACGATCTGGAAAAAATTATTTCGATAAAAGGGACTGGGCAGATGACAGAGGGTTTCAATATACAAAGAGATGAAAAAACAGACAGCAGACACAATCTCACATGGCATATGATGGAGATTAACAGGCAGAAGCGCGAAAAGCAGATGCAGCAGAAGGCTTTTACCATCTGGATGAGCGGATTGTCCGGTGCAGGAAAGTCTACGATAGCAAATGCACTGGAGAAGCGTCTGTATGCGATGGGAAAAAAAACGATGCTTTTGGATGGAGATAATGTGCGGATGGGCTTAAACAGCAATCTTGGTTTTTCCGATGAGGACCGGGTAGAAAATATCCGGCGGATTGCAGAGGTTGCAAAGCTGATGAATGATGCAGGCCTGATCGTGATTACCGCATTTATTTCTCCGTATCGGCATGATCGCGAGAATGCAAAACAGATTATCGGAGACGGTTTTCGGGAAGTTTATGTCAGCACTTCCATTGAAGAGTGTGAAAAGAGGGATGTAAAAGGATTGTATAAGGCTGCGCGGGAAGGAAAAATTGCGCAGTTTACAGGAATTACCAGCCCTTATGAAATTCCGGAACATGCAGATGTTGTCGTAGATACCGCGGAGATGGATGTGGAAACATGTGTGAATCATATATTGGAGCAACTGAAAAGTCTGTTGCGAGAATCCGTGTGAGTCAGGCAGGACAGTTTATCCGGTCAATGTTTTGGATCGGATGTATTGGATTTGGCGGAGGAAGCGCACTTATTCCAGTTATTGAAAAAGAGATTGCAGATCGACAGGGAATAGACGAAAAACAGAATATTGACAAAGATGTGGTGGTTGCAAGTATTACACCGGGAGCACTTCCGGTAGAGATTGCAGCGTCTATCGGGCGCCGCAAATTTGGAATCAGGGGAATGATCGCAGGTGCTGTCATGATGGCATTGCCGGGAGCGTTGATGACGGTGGCTCTGGTAGCGGTGTTGTCTGTATTTCAGGAAAAAATCCTTTCTGTTGTAAATATGATTTCCATAGGAGTCTCTGTTTTTATTTTGTATCTGTTGTTTTCTTATATCAGAAAAATGTTAAAAGACTGCGGGGAAGACGGAAAACACAGAAAGATGAAAGCGATTTTTTTAATGCTTGGGGTTTTTGTACTGTCTTTTTTTATTTCTTCGGTGCAGGTACTGATACTGGCATTTTTCAGCATTTTTTTCACCAGAGGCAATTACAGCAAAAAGAATCTGATAATTCTTACCGGCATTATTAGCAGTTATCTGTTGACACATGTACAAGTGTTTTCGTTTGATCTGTCCGGATGGCATCCTGTGGTTGATATTGTGATGGGAATACTTGGATGTTATGGCATTTTCTGTAATATAGCAGATACCGGATGGAAAAGAGAGAAGAATTGGGGTATAATTGCAAAGGATGTTGGAACATGGGTTGTATTTGCGGCAGTTTTCGTCGTTCCCGTCTGGTTTGTAAACCATGAGATCATGTGTTTTTCCGGCAGGGGAATTTTGTCTGCATGGATGTCCTTTGGCGGTGGTGATGCATATATGACCATAGCGGATGGAATTTTTGTGGGAGGAGGAATGATCACTTCCCAGCAATATTACAATCATATTGTTCCGGCGGTAAATGTATTGCCCGGATCTATTTTGTGTAAAACCCTGGCGGCAGCCGGATATTATACAGGATGGAACCTGACACAGAACATAGGAGTTGGATTATTATTTTCTATAGCAGGTTTTGGATGCAGTATTGCCGCGTCATGCAGTATTTTTATGCTTGCATATCATCTGTATGATTATCTGATCACATTACAGGTATTTCGTATTATTCGAAAATGGATCAGACCAATCATCGGTGGTCTGTTAATGAAAATCATGGTGATGCTTTGCTTGCAGAATATAGGTATGGTGATGACTTTTATGAAATAAATGTACAAACAGGAGATATAGAAATTGAGATTTACAAAAGCAAAAATTGTAGCAGCAGGAATGATACTGGCGGGAATCTGTATGATTGCACCACAGCAGCTGAGGGCAGAGGTACCCAAAACACAGATGGATGGTGTGATGGGACAAAGCATCAAAGAAGAGATGGATGATACACAGATTTCAGACGTGGATACGCAGAGGGACGGATTGTTGTCCACATATGCCATTCCACGGCTGCTGGGGGCATCTAAGGCATCTTCCGGATATACACAGGATTTTCTGGATGGTTCTTTTACTTCGAAAGTGGATTATACAAGTGTTACCTATTATCACAAATCGGACTATGAAGATGCGCAGCTTTTGAACGGAATAGATGTCTCCTGGTGGCAGGCAAAAAATAAAAAAACAACAGCACTTAACTGGGAAAAAATACATGATGCAGGGATAGATTTTGCATTTGTGCGTGTAGCGTCAAGGGACACTTCCGATGGAAGTATTTATGAAGATACGGCTGCGAATTCCCATATTCAGGCGGCACTTGAAAACGACATCAATGTCGGTCTGTACATATTTTCACAGGCACTGACAGAAAAAGAGGCAAAACAGGAAGCAGAATATGTGCTGGATCTGGCAGATAAATACGGCTGGGATGTGACCCTTCCGATTGTTATAGACAGGGAAAAAGGAAGTCACAACCGCCTGACAGGGGGAAAACTCTCCAAAGCAAAAGAGACAGCGGTCTGCCAGTCATTTGCAGATACGATTTCCGATGCGGGATATCAGCCGGTTGTTTATGCTTCATATGCATGGATCAAATCCTATATTGATACAGATTCTCTGGAGGATTGCGGCATCTGGATTGCGCGGTACAATAATACGACAACGAGCAATGCAAAAAGCGGGGAACCTTATGCAGACACAGCATATGACTATGAATTCTGGCAGTATTCATCCGTTGCAAAAGTGAGTGGATATACGGGAAATCTGGACGTAAATTTCTGGTACAAGGACACCAGTGCAAAAACCGGAGGATTGAAAGCAACTGTGGGGAATGCATTTGACCCGGTAAAACTAAGCTGGGGCAAAGCTGCCGATGATGTAACCGGATACCGCGTGTACCGGTATGACGAAAAACAGAAAAAATATGTTTATATGAAGCAGACGAGTGGAAAAAGCTTTACGGATACCGATGTGACAAGCGGAAAGACTTATCAGTACAGGGTGCGCTGCTTTTGGACCATCGGTGGGACAAATTATTATGGAAATTATTCTTCGGTGGTATCGGCCACCGTTCCGCCGGCAAAAGTGTCCGATGTAAAAACACAAAAGCGCAGCAGTACATATGTGACACTTGGATGGAGCAAAATATCAGGTTCCAGCGGATACCGGGTTTATAAATATAACACAGCAGAAAAGAAATACGAAAGTGTGGCAACGATTGCAGGCGGAGCAGAAGTTTCTTATAAAGTTACAGGATTGAGCGGAGCTACAACGTACAAATTTAAAGTGAAATCATATAAAAAAGCAGAAGGGGAAACCGTCTGGGGAGAAGCTTCTGACGCACATGAAGAGTGCACAAATCCGCTGAAGGTAAAAAATCTCCGGCTGCAGACAAAATCTTGTGCAGTCACATTAAAATGGGATAAAACCAGCAATGTAACCGGATATCAGATTTACCGTTATAACAGTAAAACGAAAAAGTATGATAAAATTGCTACTATTAAAAATAACAAAACATTTTCCTATAAGGATTCCAAATTGAAAAAGGGGACTGCCAGCCAGTATAAAGTCCGTGCATATAAATCTTATAATGGGAAAACGTATGTGGGTACCTGTTCGGATGTTACAAAAATAAAAGTGAAATAGGTAATGATTCATGGGGGATTCACACAAATAATTTCAGAATATTGAACAGAACACCATCGAATGCATTTCCTAAGAAATCAAGATTCTTTATATAAGAATTCCACACAAAAAGCCACGCAGTAAAATATTTTGGCTGCGTGGCTTTACATATTATTTGGTGCAGTCATCCTTGATTGTATTTTTATACCTACGGTTTCTTTTGCTTTTTGGGGGCAAAATCCTTCATGCCAGGAATAGCACCTCCGGCTACAGCCCAGAAATACAGGCTTGCCACACTGCAATACGGACTTAATCTCCGCCGGTATTTTTCGAACAGTTTGCGGTCAATTTTTCTGTGGTGATAAACCATCCGCATGCCGCGTTGGATTGCCAGATCACCAAAACTCAATACATTTGGACGCTGCATACAAAACAACAGAATCATTTCCGCGGTCCAGACACCAATTCCCTGTAAAGAAGATAATTCTTTTATGGCTTCTTCGTCCGATTTTTTCCAGATTCCGTTAATATCAAAAGTTCCGTCCTTTACTTTTCGGGCGAAATCGGTAATATACTCTGCCTTTTTGAAGGTAATTCCCAGTGACTGTAAATTGGAAACTCCGGCACTCAGTATGGTATCTGCGTTAATGATACCATACTGATCATTCATTCTTTTCCAGATGGTTGCCTGTGCTTTTGTTGAAATCTGCTGACCGATGATATGATGAATTACGGCTGAAAATAAATCAGTGTCAACTTCCCGTTCAATCATTCCGATTTTATCGATAATTTCTGCGAGGCGTTTATCTTTCTGTTTGAGGTATGTAATCTCTTTTTCTCCGTATGCAAAAAACATTTTTATCGTCCTTTTTATAACTGCATTGTAATAATTTACCATATTATTATATCACTTAACAGGACAATAAAATTATAAAAAGGAAAAATCATAATAGCCATTAAAATGATTTTATTTTATCTATAAAAACAATTATTTTGATGGTTATTTCTTTATTTAGATAAAAAAAGGTGTTAAATTGTGTTATTGATTGAAATGCTCAATCATGATATGGATTATGTTGTGTCCCTAAAAATCCCCCCCGAAGAAATTGCAGATCCGTCAGTCTTCCAAGGGAAATCAGCTTAAGTGGGAAAACAAAGGGGTGTGGTATAAAGCAGATTACACCGGATATGAAGGACTAAGTGAGTATCTGATTTCGAATTTGTTGTGCAGGTCAACACTGCATGAGGCAGAATTTGTCCGGTATGAGCCGGAGCAGATCCGGTACAGGCAAAAAATTTATGAGGGTGTGAAAAGTGAAAATTTTTCTTTCTTGAGAATATGACCATCGGGAGCATTTAAACCAAAAATTAGAACGTGTACAGAAAAAAACACAGGCAGAAGGAGTATAATCAAATGACTATTCGAAGAGCAAGCGAAAACGACATCCCAAGACTGATCGAACTGTTAGAGCAGGTGCTTCAGATCCATGCAGATATCCGGCCGGATATTTTTATCCCGGGAACCACAAAATACACAAACGAAGAACTTTCCCAGATGATAAAGGATGATACCAGACCGATTTATGTTGCAGCAGATGAGAATGACAACTGTCTCGGCTATGCATTCTGTCAGTTGCGGGAGCAGCCATTTTCCAACAATATGGTGCCGTTTATCTCGCTTTTTATCGATGATCTGTGTGTCGATGCAAGTACCAGAGGACAGCACATCGGAGAGAAGTTGTTTGTGCATGTAAAAGAGGAGGCAAAGCGTTTAGGCTGCTATGAAGTGACGCTCAATGTCTGGGCGGGAAATACCTCGGCGGAGAAATTTTATGAAAAGATGGGGTTGAAAACCAAGGAGCAGCAGATGGAGTATATTTTATGATAAATATCCGAAGTGCAAAACAAATGGATCTTGCCCGGATTGAAACGATATACAACTACATTCATGATGAGGAAGTTGGCATTGTTCCGTGCGTGTTTAACGGGATTCCGGATGTACAGCTTGAGTGTCTTGAAAAATACCGGCTAATCTAAAATACAACTTTAGATTAGCCGGTATAATTTTATTGATTTTGTATATATTAACGACTATAATAAAATCAGAGTTTAGATTAGCCGGAGGTTTGTTATGCCATATATACAAAGAGCGATAACGCCAATATTGAAACAAAGAGTGTCTACCAGCAAGTGCATGTTACTGGTAGGAGCCAGACAGGTCGGGAAATCAACACTTATAAAGCATGAATTCAAGGATTTTAACCGGGCAAATTTTGATGACAGACTGACAAGAATGCAGGCGAAGGAAGAACCTAAATTGTTTTTTTTAAACAATCCACAGCCGCTTTTTATCGATGAGGTTCAAAAAGAAAGCAGTATTCTGGAAGATATCAAGCAGATTGCCGATGAATCGGATGAGCGAGGGATGTTTCTTCTTTCCGGTTCTCAGAAACTTGAACTTATGAAAGGCATGAGTGAATCGTTGGCAGGAAGAGTGTCAATCTCAGAGCTTACCGGATTATCCATGCGGGAGATTTATGGTGTAAAATTTAACCGGCATTTTATCCCAACCGATGCATATATCAAAGAACGTGAAAAAGAGATTGTAAAATATGACAATATATGGGAAATTATCCACAAAGGATCTTATCCCGAGCTTTATGATATAGACAGGGACTGGCAAGAATATTATTCTTCTTACGTTGCAACTTATCTGGAGAGGGATATCAATGAACTGGTGGCGGCAGATGGTATTACATTTACCAAATTTCTGACGGCAGTTGCTGCAAGAACAGGTGAACTTCTCAATTATTCCAACATAGCAGGAGACGTCGGGGTAAGTGAGCCGACAATTAAGAACTGGATATCTATTTTGGAAAGAACCGGAATTGTATATCTGCTCCAGCCGTATAGTACGAGCGCACTTAAAAGGGCAATAAAGACACCAAAACTTTATTTCCGGGATACCGGACTGGCATGTTATCTTACCAGATGGCTTACTGCCGATACATTGAAATGTTCAGCGGTTGCAGGGAATATGTTTGAGACATTTGTAGTGTCTGAAATTCTAAAATCCTATTCCAACGAGGGCAAAGATTACAGATTTAACATTTTTTATTACAGAGGGAAAGACAGAAATGCTTCCGGTGAAAACGAAATTGATCTTGTGATAGAGGAGGATGGAGTCTTATATCCGGTCGAGATTAAAATGTCCGGCAATCCAAAGGCAAGTATGGGAGCAACGAATCAGGTATTGGATAAGGTAAGTGATAAAAAAAGAGGTCTCGGAGTTATTTTATGTCTGATTGATAAAAAGACATATTTAAGAGAAAATCTTGTAGCATTACCGATCGAATTTATATAAAAGGGGTGATCCCATGATGCTAATGTGTAAAAACACACCTGTTTACGACATAGAGAAAGAAAAAACATTAAATTATAATCTTCTTCCGGGGCTGATGCAGCAAAAAGGTGCAGACAATCACACCTTCACAAAATGGATGAAATACCGCTATTCCTCAGGTACCAACACGATAGCACGGAAATTAAAGGGCATCACATTCGGACAGGGAGCGCGTATGCGCATTAACCGTGAGACCAGAGCGTTGAGTTTCATCGACTGTTACTGGACAAAAGCTGAGGATGATTCGATATGTTTTGAGGAGATCAGTCCGTATTACAAACCATTCTGGGACGGAAACGAAGAATTTACGGGACAGGCGGCACCGACACTCTACGTGGGTGGTGCACTGTCAAAGGAATGGAAACAGGACGGAAAACTCTACAAATATGGCGATATTTCCGTGGAACTGCAATGTATTAAGCTTTGCAGGGAATGCGGAATTTCTGTAGAAAGAGCAGATGAGACAGACGGAGGAATCGCAATTTCTAATATAACCTCCCCAAAGGTGATGCTTGAGCAGGCAGATCAGTCGGGAAGAATTGATCCGGATGATTTTGATGAGCAGACGATTATAGATCTGTTTGGAAAAGCCGGAGCGCAAATGCTTATTATAGATGCGATAATCGGAAATGGAGACCGGCATGCAGGTAATTTTGGCTGGATTAGAAATACGGATACCGGAGAGTATGTGTGCATGGCACCGTTGTATGACTTTGATCATGCATTAGACAGCACATTAGAGTCTGACCGGCTTTTAACAGATGCGGTTAAATTTTGTATGCCGTATGAGGATGAGATAGTGCGTATTGCGAGTATAGCCCAGGGATCGGAAAACGAAGTATTTAAGAAACGGGCACAGAGCATTTTGAAGTTGCTTGATGCCGGAAAATGAGGTAGTGATGTACCTGAATTCGGAAATATTTTCTATGAAGCAAAAATCAGAAAACAATTGGTGCCTGACACAATAAACAACGGGCGAGACAGGCATAGAACAAAGAATTATGCAGCTTTTTCCACCTCAAATTTCCAGATATGCCGGATTTGTGGCAAAAGTCGATCCATATCCCAGTGTTTTTCGCTGTTTTTGGGGCTGTTGGGATCATTGACGACAACGCGTCCTTCGGAATCGATGCCGGTGAGAACAATGAAATGTCCACTATAAGTAAAATCTCCGGGCAGCATGGAGCAGATCATCGGGGTGGATGAGGTAAGATTTTGCCGGATATAATCGTTATTTATGGTTCCCTCTGTGGATGTAAGGCCCAGCTTTTTTGCACCTGCAGTCATCAGATCCCACGAAGTGCCCTGTCCACTGATATAATAACCCTGTTTTTGCGAAAATTGTGCCACTTTATAAGGATTCCACGTTGCTTTTCCAGTTAATCCGCAGATAACCATAGAAAGTGAAGTTGGACCACAACCATTGACACCAAGGAAATTGCTGCCATATGTTTTGTACCCCCATCGCTTATCCCACTGGATGAATAGAGGAATGTTGTCTTTTCTTACTTCGTGTGACACATCAAGGTCAAAGGATTTGTTTTTGTATTTGTGATAATTTTCTACAAAATCGGTTGCTTCCGGATATTTTTGCTCAAACTCGATAAGAGAATCCGGGAGTTGTTCGTGCATGGCTGTTTCGTAGGATTGATGGGAATAAAATCCGATGATGATGAAAAATATTAAAAATAATGGTAGAAAAATTTTTCTTTTGCGTTTCTTTTTTTTCTGTTTCATTATACGGTCTCTTTTCTTTTGTTTTCCTAAACGGATAGCTTAATCATAGCATATATGTTTTAAAATAAGTCTTAATATTTCTTAACAAATCTTAACATTTTTACAGAGTGATATTATGTTATAAAAATATGGTACAATACTATATAAATTAAATAATGCTTGATAAATGGGAGAAAATATGGATGAAATAACAATTTTGATTATTGAAGATGATGAAGATATCCGGGAAAGCGTAAAGATATTGCTGGAAAACGAGGGTTTTCATGTAATTGAAGCGGATAATGGAATGGATGGGCTGCACCAGATTTCAGAGGATACGGATCTTGTTATTTTGGACATTATGATGCCTGGGATTTCTGGCATCAAAACCTGTGAACAAATACGCAAGATTTCCTATGTGCCGATTTTATTTTTGACCGCAAAAAGCAGTGAGAATGATAAAATTATCGGATTTACAGCCGGGGCAGATGATTATCTGGTGAAACCATTTTCTTATGCAGAATTGCTGGCAAGGATAAAGGCATTGTTGCGTCGAAAACAGGTTTATACTTGTGGAAACATGAAAGAAAATGGACAAAATGTGTGGATAAAAAAAGGAGATCTGAAGATCAATACTACAGGAAATAAAGTATTTTCAGGGGATGAGGAGATTTACCTGACGGAAACAGAATATGAAATTTTGTCATTAATGCTGAAATACAGGGGAAAAATTTTTTCCGTACAAAACATATATGAGAGCGTCTGGCAGGAGCCGTTTTTCAATAATTCTGCAAATACCGTTATGGTTCATATTCGGAAATTGAGACTGAAAATTGAAAAGAATCCGCAGAAACCGCAAATTATACAAACGGTGTGGGGGAAAGGATACCGCATTGAATAAACGAAAAAGAAAACATCTGATGGAAAAAATGATCGGAATTCTGCTGTTGGGATTTTTTCTTGCACTGCTGTTGTTTTTGCTTATATTTTTTATGGGAAATGGAGCATTAAGCCGGTATTTTGAAAGTTCTATGTATCGAAGAAATGTTTCTAAGGAAACCATAGCAATGTTTCAGGAATATGTATCCAGACATCATCTGGCGGCTTCCGACACGGAGCGTATCCGGGAGTGGGCAAAAGAAAACCATATTGGGTATTTTACGATTTCAAGAAAGCGCATGCTGCTTTACGATAATTATTACGCACTTCCAGTTGCCTTGGATCGTACAAAATCAGAGCAATTACACTATACATGGCAATATTTTCAAGAAGTATCGTTTACAGATGGGAATGCAGATGTATTTATATATGTGAATCGTGAGCGAAAGTATTATATCCTGGTAGATGTGGCTGCGGCACTTTGTGGTGTGCTGGTCTGGATTGGAGTGTTTGCGTTTGGTGTAAGCGGATATGTACGGTACATCAGGCAATTGAGTGGGGAAGTAGCGAAACTGGAAGATGGATTATGGTCGGTGGATTTTACTATAAAAGGAGAGGATGAGCTGACAGATCTGGCACGCGGTCTGGAGCATATGAAAACAGTTCTTTTGGAGAAGGAAGAAAAAGAACGAAATATGAAAAAGGCACAGAATAAACTGGTTCTGGGGATGGCACATGATTTGCGGACGCCATTGACTGCATTAATGGCATATCTTGAAATTATAAAAAGAGAACCCGAACACGATAAGGTGAAACTTTATGTAAAGAAAACAGTGGGAAAAGCGATTCAGATTAAAAATCTTTCAGATCAGCTATTTGAGTTTTTTCTTATCAATTCAGGGCAGCAGCCACAGATGGAAAAGTCGGAATCCATAGCTTTTGTAATGGAGGATTACTGTTCGGAATTGTGCAATGTATTGCAGACAAATGGCTATACGGTTACACTGGGATGGAAACAGTGGGAGGAAGTAAAGATAAGTGTTTGTTATGATTATATCGGACGCATTATGAATAATTTGTTATCCAATCTTTTGAAGTATGCAGACAAGACAAAAGAAAACCTGTTGGATATGGGAATTTGTCAGGATGAGTTTTTCTTTTCCATTATGAATGCAGCGGCAAATAAAGAACAGGATCATAGAGGAACGGGAATTGGGGTTCATAATATTGAAATCATGATGGAGCAAATGCAGGGCAGATGCGAAGAAGAATGTGGGGAGGAGTCTTATCGGATCTGCCTGTATTTTCCATTAGAAAAATCAGAAAATTCATAAAGAGACTTTCACCTTCTCATTGATATTCAGGCAAAGATGTCTGAGGGAAAATCGGCTGGTTATGAAAAAAGACAGCAAGAACAGGAGCCACGGCTTGTACTCAAATCAGAGTACAGGTCGTGGCTTTTCATACTATGAAATTTAATAGCAACTTATAAATTTACTAATATCTTGTGATAAACGAGCAATTCTCCTAAAATGTATTTGAACCATTGGTGTCTGACACAATAAAGAGTATTACCGTGACTGCCCCTTGCGGTAGTACATGTAGGAGTAGATCACCGGAAAAATGCACGGGAGGATGGCGAGCGCCATAAGCACCCAGATATTCTGGAACGGCGTGGTGACGATCAGAAGGAGCCCTCCGATCACCATGCATTTTCCACCGAACCGGTGCGTGTGATACCAGTTATCGGCATCATTCAGCGCCCACGAAATGCGGAAGCCAATGGTGTAATTCGGCTTTACCGTCGGCAGGAAGTTGCCTAATATCAAGTATAAAACTCCGATGAGCAGCCCACAAAGAAAACCAATATCAAACTGATACCCTAAATTATACCCATAAACCGTGCTGCATACAATGATGGAAAATACCGGGCAGATCCACAGGACAATAAAGAATATTTTTTTGTTGATGCTATTTGCCTTGGGATCAATGTTCGTTGCGATCACGCATACCAGATGCAGGATCAGCATGATCACCGGAAGCCCGAACACTGCAAAAGCCTTGGATGAGTAGCCGTCCGGTTCGTTGCCTGTGCTCCAATGGGTTGCAACGGAATCCGGAAGCTGCTTCCACAAAAGCAATCCGATAAGGATCGGGAGCAGCGTCGCAATCGATGTGAGTAATATCATTTTTTTATGTTGTCTGATCATGGTCATTTCCTCCTTTTAATTCAGTGATCCATAGCATGATCTCCTCAAGCACGGTGGTGTTGAGCTCATAATAGATGAATTTTCCTTCCCGCTCGTCGCGGATCAGGTCTGCCTCCTTCAAAACGGACAGGTGCCGGGAAACCGCCGCACCGGAAATCGAAAAATGGTCGCCGATCTCGCCCGCAGACAGCCGTGATTTCTTGAGCAGATTAAGGATTTCGCGCCTTGTTGGATCGGCAAGCGCGCGAAGCGTATCCTGCATTCCCAAACTTATCCCTCCTACGCTTAACATTTAACTTAATTGTTAAATGTATTATAACATAATACGTGTGGTTTGCAAGGGGAAATTAAAGTGTTTTTTGTAATTGCTCCCATTCATGTTTTAATAATTGATATTCTAAGCGGGTTTTCATTTTACCATCGTGCCATTCATAATCAATATGCTCGGCTTCTTTTATTAACCCGTTTTTCTGCATAACCCTCTCGGAGCCCTTATTCTCTGCCAGACACCCGGTTGTAACTCTGTACACATTGTCTTGTGTGAAGGCATATTCCAGAACCTTCTTCAATGCCTCCGAGGTGTAGCCATTCCCCCAATGCCTCGGATATGTAAAATAGCCCAGATGGACAAGCTTTCCTACCGGAGTGTCGGCTTCAACCGTATACCCGATGCTGCCAACCTGTTCGTGCGTGTCTTTCAGCTCCATGTGACAGAAATAGAATTTCCGCTCCGGGGATTTCATGTCAGACAGGACTTCCGCGAAATCCCGTCTGGCTTCCTCAACGGAATGCAACTGTATGTCCTGCAGATAGTACATGGTCTCGGCATCCATTTTCAATCTGCTGTATGCCTCAAAATCCTTCTCTGTATAATCTCTTAAAATAAGTCTGGGGGTTTGTAGGTTTATCATTACAGCGCCATACTAGTATCTTACCTTCACGCCGTCGACTTCCGCTGTTTGATAAGGGAATTTCTGCAGCAAATCAAACAGTTCTGAAAGCATTGCTATTGAATATTCCGGTATTTCATCATCCGACTGTGGTTCGTAGTATGCACCGAGTCCACGCTTAGTGTATAATTGGTGCCTGACACAATAAACACAGGTATAGCTTTAAACTATGACAAACCGCCAAAGAAAGGTATTATACAAATAAACTCTGAGATGGTAGGATAACCTCAGCAAAACAAACAGACAAAAACCAGAAAAGAAACAGGAGGTTATCGGATAAATGAGCACATTAAAGACACCATTTCGTTATGATTTTGTAGGAAGTTTTTTAAGACCGGAAAAATTAAAAGCTGCAAAGAAAGCTTTTGAGGAAGGAACCATCACAAAGGAAGAACTCGACCGCATCACCGATGAGTGCGTGACAGAAATCGTTGCAAAGCAGAAAGCAGCAGGCTTCCATGCGATCACCGATGGAGAGTTCCGCAGAAAATTCTGGCACCTGGATTTTATGTGGGGATTTGAAGGCGTTGAACATGAGGCAGAAGGTGGCGGAGTTCAGTTTAACGGAGAAGTTGCTGACCTTGAAGCAACTTATCTTGTAGGAAAAATTAAAGCGAAAGCACACCCGTTTGTAGAATATTTCAAATTTCTCAAACAGTTTGAAGATAAAAATACAGTTGCAAAATATACAATTCCGGCACCGGCACAGACATATCAGCAGATGATTGTGCCACAGAATATTGACCGGACAAGAAAATTCTATAAGAATGATGAAAAATTGATTCAGGACATCGGAAAGGCTTATCAAGAAGTTATCACACAGTTTTACGAGGCTGGCTGCCGAAATCTTCAGCTTGATGACTGCACATGGGGAGCCATTGTCGGAGATGCGGCAAAACTCAGATACAGAGCACTGGGAGTGGACATTGAAGAAGTAAAGGCACAACTTCTGAAAGTCAACAATCTTGCATTGGAAGGAAAACCAGAAGATATGATCATTACTTCACATATTTGCAGAGGTAATTATCATTCCACATTCTTCACAAGTGGCCCATATGATTCCGTTGCGGATTATGTATTTGCGCAGGAAAATGTAGACGCGCTCCTTCTTGAGTATGACGAT
>OLJW01001749.1_pt1 | contig 22287 bp, 17 predicted proteins | sample 1603411 | NCBI WGS metagenome assembly OLJW01 (sample SAMN04168659, study PRJEB22393) | human gut metagenome | biome: human gut microbiome; feature: stool | host: Homo sapiens | collected 2014-05-12 | reverse complement strand
GTGGGGGATGTGAACGAAATCCTGCCGCTGCTCACCGCCGCGCTGGACAGCGGCGAGAAGCAGCCCGCGCCCCCTATGGTCAAGATGAAGCGGCCCCAGCCCCCCAAGCCCGAGCCCATCGGCAAGCGGTACGTCTGCGGCGGCTGCGGCTATGAGTACATCCCCGAGCTGGGCGACCCGGACGGTGACATCGCCCCCGGCACGTTGTTTGAAAAGCTGCCGGAGGACTGGGTCTGCCCGGAGTGCGCGGAGCCCAAGGACCAGTTCATTGAGGCGTAACGGCCTGTCATCTGTGAGTAAAGGAGGATTTCTGCATGCATTGTGTGAGAACTGTTACCGAAAATCTCTATTGGGTCGGCGCCAATGACCACCGTCTGGCTCTGTTTGAGAACATCCACCCCATCCCCAAGGGGGTCAGCTACAACGCCTATCTGCTGCTGGACGAAAAGAGCGTCCTGTTTGACACGGTGGACTGGTCCGCCTGCCGCCAGCTGCTGGAGAACCTCGAATACCTGCTGAACGGAACGCCTCTGGACTATCTGGTCATCAACCACATGGCCCTGAACAATATCCACGGCGATTTTGCCTATTATGACAATATGCTGCGCCTGACGGACCTCCATTTCGCCCAGCTCGGCGGGACGTATGACGGCAATTTATTGTATAATACGAAATCGTCTCTCCTGCGGGGCCAGGCGACGGTCGTCAACGGCGACATTGCCGGTCTGCTCAAGGTCGCGGCCCTGCCAGTACAGGATATTGCCGGCAAGCTGAATGGCCAGGTCGACATCAGCGGCACAGGTGACAACCCGACGGTCTCCATGAAGGGGACCATCAGTGACACTTCTTTCGGCGGCCAGGCCGTCGAACCGGCTGACATCGACGTCCAGATGGAAAATAGCGTCGTCACCATCAACAAGATGGCCCTGAACATCGGCAGCGGCGTCCTGGCTGCCCAGGGGACGTATGCCCTGCACGGTCCGGTGAAATTGTCCGTCGCTGCCAAGCAGTTCCCGGCCAAGGCCCTGACCGACGTTCTGGGACATAAAGACTTCGTCGTCGATGCGCCTATCGACTTTGCCGCTGACCTGAGCGGTACAGGCGATGACCTCCAGGCCGACGTATCGGCCCAGCTGGGAAGCGGCACGGCCAACGGCATTTCCTTTACGGGCGCTTATGCCCTGTTCAACATCCGCAACGGCCTGATTACTTTGCAGCAGGCCAGCGGCAGCCGCGACCCCTATAAGGTCAGCGCACACGGTACCATTCCCGTCAGCGCCTTGTCTGGCGGCAAGACCGGCGAATCCATGGACCTTTCGCTGCAGCTCGATAACGCCGGCCTCGATGTCCTGACTTTCCTGACGCCTTACGTCACCGAAGCCGACGGTCCCATCCAGGGGGCCGTCAAAATCGGCGGAACCCTGGATGCACCGACGGTCAACGGCGATATTGCCGTCAAGAACGGCACCATCAAGTTCAAGGACACGGCTTATCCCCTGGCCAACATCAATGCTGACCTGGCCTTCAAAGGCCGTTCGGCCGTCCTCAGCGGCAGCGGTACTATGGATAAGAAAGGGAAGAAGAATCCCGGCAGCATCAGCCTTGACGGCAAAGCCGCCTGGAGTGGCCGCAGCTTAGATTCGTATTCCCTGGCGGCTGATTTTTCCGGCCTCTATCTGAACTGCCCCTATTACGACGGTCCCATCACGGGCTATGTCAACGTCACGCCTGGCGACGGGCGGCCTAAAGTGAGCGGCCTCATGCAGGTCGACAATACGACTGTCGACATTCCCCTGGCTCTGGCCAGCAGCAGTGAAGGGCCCGATTTGGACCTGGATTTCACCCTGACCCTGGGCAACAAGGTCCGTCTGTACAATCTGGCTCTGTACGACTTGATGGTCAATGGATCGGTCACCTTCCAGGGCAACCTCAATCATCCCCATCCGTCGGGCCGCTTTGAAGCGACGCGGGGGACCGTCCATTATTTGGACACCAATTTCCGCGTGACCAAGGCTAAGGCCGATTTCTCACGGTATGATTCCTTCCTGCCCTATGTCGACGCTGAAGGCTTCAGCCGCGTCGGCCAGTACAATGTCATGCTGACCCTGCGCGGTCAGGCGGACAACATGGACCTCATGCTCCGCTCCGACCCGCCCCTGACGAAGCAGCAGATCGTATCGCTCATTACCCTGCGCAACAGCGGCGGCCGCCCCCAGAGCTCCCTCAGCGAGGAAGATATGGACAGCCTCCTCGGATCGGGCATCCGCATGACCCTGAACAGCCTGGGCCTTACACAGAGCCTGGAAAAGGCCTTGTCTCTGGATATGCTCACCGTCACCAACGGCTCGCTGAACCTCAATGATAAGAATACCGATGTGGGCCGCAACTATTACAACATTGAAATGGGGAAATACCTGTTCAACGACTTCATGGTCACGGCGGCCTTCGGCATCAACCACGGCGACGACCGCTTCGGCTTCATGTATGACCTGGGCAGCAAGTTCAGCGTCAACGCCTGGACGTCCGACGACGACAGTTTCATCGGCGGTGTCTATAAGTATTCGTTTTGATTCCGTATATGGGGTCATGCCGTTGCATCCGGGGATTGATGGCAGGACGCCATACATACAGGAATAACGGGAAGGAAACATGTCCTGAAGCGGGCTTGCCACGTGCAAGCCCCTACAGATGGGACACAGGCCCATCCCTGTATATGTGTGGATACGCCATTGCCTTTGTAGGGGCGCCCGTCCCTATATATGTGTGAATTCCATTTGAATGAAAAGGTGGTGAAAGGCCATGTTAGACGATTATCTGAAAGAACTACAGCACATCACCCTGCTCCAGCCCGACGAAGAACGGGCCCTGTGGCAGGCCTATAAGGACGAGGGGAATCTGGAGGCCCGCAGCCGCCTCATCGAGCAGTACCAGCCCTTGGTCTTCAAAGAGGCCATGCGCTGGCACATCCATCGCGACATCCTGTCCGACGCCCTGCAGGAAGGGACACTGGGCCTCATCGAAGCCGTGGAACGCTATGATTACCGCCGTGGCGTGGCCTTCCCGCTCTTTGCCGTCCACCGCATCCGCGGGGCCATCCTGGACTATCTGAAGCGCGAAGGCGCCGTCAGCGCCGTATCCCTTGACGAACCGGATGAACGGGGCGTGACGTTGCAGGATACGCTCTGCGATGAGCGCCAGGACCCTGTCGAAGCCACGAGCCGCCAGCTGTTGCTGGAAAAGGTCGGCCACGTCTTGAAAAGGCTGCCCGAAAAGGAACAGGCCGTCGTCGAAGGCGTGTACCTGAACGACGTGGAGCAGAAGCACCTGGCCAAGAGCCTGGACGTCAGCCTGCCTTACGTCTACCGCCTGCAGAAACGGGGCATCCGCCGCGTGCGCGGCATGCTCAGCCGGTTCATCCATGAGAGCCGCCACTAAAATTTTTTTACATTTTCTTAAAATTGACCCGTTTTTAGGTGAAAATAATCGAAAAATGCTGTAAAATATAGATTATGGCATGTTTTTGCGCCTTTTTGCCGGTATAAATTCATACGGCCTTTGCCGATTTTATAAGAGTATTCGTCTAGGCAGAAAGGAGAAGGCTGTATGAAACATTCCCAACGCGATACAGTTCACCGGGTCCGGGCCGTCCGGTCCTGGCTGGAAAAGGCCGAAGCCTCGTTTGATGAAGAGTCCGATATCAAGGGCGAACTCAATCTGATGCTGGCCGAAGCGGAAATGAAGAATTTGCGCAAACACCATCCAGTCAGCAGGAACTGGCTGCGGGCCGGTGCCATGGTCACGTCCTTCTTCCTGGCGCTGGGCGGCTGGTATGCCTTCCGCCTGACCGGGCCGGAAGAACGGCCACCGGCCGTCGAGGCCGTCGTCCAGGAGACGGCGGCAGGGAATGAAGCGGACCGGGACCCGGTGGATACGGCTGCGCCTGTGGCCGAGCCGGTCCCGGCAGGCAGCGTGCAGCCCCCTGTCCAGGAAGGACCAGCACCGGTGGCAGCATCTGCGCCGCCAGCAGCTCCTGCCGGAGACGAACCGCCTGTGCAGCCAGCCGCGACGGCTGCAGCCGTACCGGAACCGCCAGCAGCGGCTCCGGTACGGGTGGCAAGGAAGGCAGTCTTGTCGGACCGCCAGATACAAGCTACTGTACAAGAAGCACGTCATACCTTGCGCGGTACAGGTATTACGAAATAGATAATGGAGGATTTTTATGAATATGCGGAAGAAAAAACTTCTCGCCCTGATGGTAACCAGTGCGATGATGACGTGCCCTGTTTGGGCTGATGATACGACAGCGGCAACAGGTTATGAGTCGTCGGGCAGCCAGACGGTTACATCTGGCTCGGCAGCTGCTCCGGCGGATGACCAGAAAACAGCTGTCAATACGGTCGTAACCTCGCCCAATGATGAAACGACAGCCGATGCCATGAAAGCGGCTAAATCGGGCCTGACGGGCTATGAAACGGCAGAAGAACTGGCCGCCATTGCGGCTGGTAAGAGTCCGGCTGCAGTTCAGCAGGAAACAGCAGAAGCCGTCCACAAGGAAAATGAAATCCTCAACCCGGCTCCTGTCGATACGACGCCGCAGATTACGGGCGACAAAGTCAGCTACATGAGCGGTACCAGCGACATGCAGTTTGATACGTCCATCCCCGGCTATCCCCTGGCCGTCATCCAGGCCGGCCAGGACGTGGCCCTGCCTTATGGGGAAGCCGTTACCGATGCCGACTTGAAACCCTATGTCGACAAGGTAGCCACTTCCGTTACGGTCGGCCCCGTACCGGAAGCCCAGATTGAACAGAAACTCCTACCGCAGCTGGCCATGCGCGTCGGCGATGCCGTCAACATGGACTACATCCGTCACGACCTCAACGTCATCGGGGCGACGGGCCTGTTCTCGACGGTCAAGCCGTCCTTTACGACTGTACCGGAAGGCGTTTCCCTGAACTATACGGTCCAGATGAATCCGGTCGTCAAGAAAATCGACATCGTCGGCAACGAATCCCTCAGTACAGGTGATTTGATGAAACTCGTCGCCACGACGCCGGGCACGACGCTCAACACCGCCGTCGTCAGCCACGACGTAGCCAATATCAACACGGCCTTTGCCAATGCCGGTTATATGATGAGCCGCGTCTCCGATGTCCGCCTCGACGACGAAGGCGTTTTGCACATTGCCATTTCTGAACCGCGCATCGAAAATATCAATCTCCGCGGCAATACCAAGACCAAGAATAAGGTCATCATGCGTGAACTGCGCATGAAGAAGGGCGATATCTTCAACAAGAACGCTGCCAGCCGCAGTATCCAACGTGTTTACAACACGGGCTATTTTGAAGACGTCAACGTCCGCCTCCTGCCGGGCCAGCGCAATCCCAAAGACGTCATCGTTGAAATCGACGTCACCGAACAGAAGACCGGTTCGGTCACCATCGGTGCCGGTTACTCTGACTCCGACGGCCTGGTCGGCATCCTCGGCCTGGCTGAAACGAACCTGCGTGGTACAGGCGATAAGGCCAATATCAGCTGGGAATTCGGCGGCAACACGGATAGCAACAAGAACTACATCTTCTCGTATACCCATCCGTACCTCAACGATGCCGGCGACTCCATCGGCTTCAGCATCTTCGACCGCGAATCGGAATACGACGATTATGATGAAAAGGGCAATTCCGTCGCTGAATATGACCGCCGGACCAATGGCTTCAACGTCACGTACGGCCGTGTCCGCAGCGAATACGTCAGCGACTACGTCACTTTGGAAACAAAGCGGACGAAATACACCGATCACGATAGCGGGTTTAACTATAGAAACGATGCAAAAGACCCTGATAATAAAGGATATGATTTTGCGGGAATGGATTACTTGGGTAAGAACTTCGGCCGCACCAATAGCCTGACCTGGTCCCACGTCTTCGATAACCGCGACAACGTCTACGACCCGACGAAAGGCAAGCGCCTGTCCTTTACGGGCACCTGGGCTGGCCACGGCATGGGCGGCGACTTCGACTACTTCAAATTCATCGCCGAAAACCGCCTGTACTATAAAGTTGGCCGGGCCCACGTCATCGCCGTCCGCCTCATGGGTGGTATCGCCACCGGTGATATGCCCTACAACGACCTGTTCACCCTCGGCGGTGCCGACAACCTGCGCGGCTATGAAGACGATGAATTCCGCGGCAACAAGATGTACGAAGCGACCGTCGAATACCGCTATCCCATTGCCAAGAAGATCCAGGGCGTCGTCTTTACCGACGTGGGCAATGCCTGGGGTGGCGTAGAAAACATCCCCTGGTACCATGAAAACAATAAACTCCATTATTCCGGTGGTATCGGCTTCCGCATCACCACGCCGATCGGGCCTATCCGCCTGGATTACGGCGTAGGCCAGGATGGCGGCAAGTTCCACTTCAGCTTTGGCGGTAAGTTCTAAGACGATGAAAGGTCGTGGATGATGAAGATCCGCACTTATTTATTGACTGTCTTTGCCGTCTGTGCTAGTCTTAGTAGTGCTACAGCAGCATCGGTAGACCAAGTGACGGTCCATGTCGCCTCCGTAGAGGAGGCGATTCCGCCATTAGTCGAGAAACGCATTGCTGCCAGCATCCAAACTGTAGGGAACCACATATTCCTCAACCACGACAGCGGGGAAATCGTCAGCCGTCATGAAGAATACGAGCGAACCGTCAACGATATCATCAACCGCGTCCTCATAGGCTATACGGTGGAATCCCTTGCCATCCATCCCGGCAGCCGGACGGACCTGGATGTGCGCATCCGCCCCTGGGGCGATACGATCCGCAAAGTCCACTTTGTTATCGACTACGGCGCTCTGCCGGCGATGGGCCAGGCCCTGGTCGATAAGGACCTGGAACACGCCGGGGATATGGCTGAGAGCCTGCTCACGGGACTGCCCGTCGATGCCCTGGATTGGGCTAACGGCGCCGTCAAGTCGGTCCTGGAGAATGAACTGGAAGACCGGGTGCCGGAATTCTATCCGCACATCGTCATCCACGGCGGGCCCGAGACAGACGTCACGGTCTATATGCTGCCCAAGCTGCCTGTCGTGCGCAACGTCCGCGTCGCCATCAAGGGCGATGATGTGCCCAAGGTCATCTTCCTCAGCGCCCGCAACCATCTGGAACGGGACTACGCCGGACTGGACGGCCTGCCTGTCGCCTTCGTTAAGCGCCATGAGCGGGACATCGCCGCAGCCTTGCAGGAAGACGTCCAGCGTCAGTGGGTCGTCAAGAACTACGGCCTTCACGTGACGCCGTCCTTGTCGCTCGGTGAGGATACGACCATCGACCTTACGTCGAAGACGGCTTTTTATGACATCCGCGGCGGAGCCTATATCGACGCCGCCCGTGACCACAGCAGCGACGAAGATACGGTCCTCATGGCCCATCTGGGCCGCAAGATCGGCAGTCATCACGAAATCTACGGCGCCGTCAAGTTCATGCCGTCTTCGCTGGACTGGAATTTCATTCCCGGCTACTTTTACCGCTTTGCCGGCAGAACACAGGCGGGATACCAGTTCGAGAGCCTCGACGACAGCCAGCACCTGTGGCTGCGCCAGCCCTTAGGCGGGCGGTGGACCTTGCGCTACGACCGGGACCTGACGCATGACGATTCCGAAGTCGGCCTGCACTATCGCGTCGATGATTATGTCGGTTTGGAATATATCGTGTCCGACCACGATGCTTGGCTCCGGATTATCGGTTATTTGTAATACAAAAGGAGAAGTTTTATTATGATGTCTGAAATAGGTAAGAAACGCAATATCAAGATTTTTTCGGCTGTTATCGCAGCTATCTTCGTCTTCAGTGTCGCCGGCCTGGCTATCATGCAGACGGGCAACCCTGTCAATGCGGCTCCGTCGAGCAACATCGGCGTCGTCGATACGAGCAAGATCATCACTCCTGATAATCAGGACGCCGTTGCGGCACAGAAACAGCTCCAGCAGGCTGGCGAAGACATGCAGAAACAGTTTGAACAGCAGTCGGCCGGCATGGACGACCAGCAGAAACAGCAGCTCTTCCAGAAGATGCAGGGCGAACTGGCTACGAAACGCCAGGAAATCTTCAAAGGCATCAAAGATAAAGTCGACACGGCTGTCAGCGATGTTGCCAAGACCAAAGGCCTCAGCCTCGTCGTCGACAAGAGCGTCGTCCTCTATGGCGGTACGGATATTACCGACCAGGTCGCTAAAGAACTGAACAAGAACTCTGGTTCCAGCAGCTCCGACAGCAGCGCCAACAGCTCCAGCAGTTCGGACAGCTCCAGCAGCAGTAACCAGTAAGGAGTCTTTATGAAACGGATATATGCGGCAGCCGGTGCCGCGGTCCTCATGGTCTGTCTCCTCGCCGGCTGGTGGTTCTTCAGCCACCGCAGCCAGCCGGCCCCGTCGACAGCTGCGACGCCGGTCTATGCCTATGCAGACCTGGAACACGTCGTCATGAGCCACCCGCGTTATAGCGAGTATCACCATTTAGAACTGGAATACAACGCTATGGTTGCCCAATATCAGTTTGAACAGTGGAACTATTCCCAGAAAGCTGCTGCCGAAGGGACGTCGGTCCAGAATTTTGCCGCTGCCGACGCCGCAGGTACGGCAGCCCTCGACCAGGAACTGCAGGCCAAAGTCGCCCTCAAGGAGAACGAGCTCAACAACCGGCTGAAACAGCGGTATGATTCGCTCGTCCAGGAAAAGAAGAAGACGACGCCTGTCATTTCCCAGGCCGACACGTTGAAAATCGTCAATCTCCAGTTGAAGCTGAAGACCCTGTCCCTGTCTAAAGAAGAACGGGCAGCGACAGAGGAACAGCTCCAAACCTTGCTCAAAGGCAGCCAGGCTGACGTCCAGGTGACCAACCGGACAGCCGATGAAATCGCGGCCCTCATGGCACCGGATAAGGCCCAGGCCAAGAAAGAGCTCGATGACTACGCCCAGCAGGTCAAGAAAGACCTGGAAGGACGCAAGGCAGACAACCAGCAGGTCTTCCAGCAGCAGCTGGGCGTCTTGCAGGACCGGCCGGAACCGGCTGTGTGGAACAAGGAATGGAAAGATAAACTCGATGCAAAAGAAAAAGAAATGAAAGATGTGAAAGACGCCATTATGGCAGATATCCGCGATAAAGCCGCCGATGTCGCCCAGGAACAGGGCTTTGAGATGATCTTCGCCAACTACGAAGGCATCGGCACGGCTACGGATGTTACCGATGATATTATTGCCAAGTTGGCATAACAGGAGGCTTTTAGCAATGAAAAAAGTTTGGAAGCGCTTAGGAATCGTCGCCGCAATGCTGGCCCTGACGGGTATGCTCGCCGGCTGTGGCGGAAAAGATAATGTAGGCGTCGTCGACATGTCGCGCGTACAGAAAGAAGCGCCCCTGGTCCAGCAGTATAAACAGAAGACCGAAGATAAACAGAAATCCATCGAAAAGGAATTGCAGGACGCACAGCAGTCCATGTCGGCTGAAGATTTCCAGAAGAAACAGCAGCAGGCCCAGCAGGAACTCAATATTTTCGGCGCCAGCATGCAGCGTCAGTTCATGTCGGACATCCAGAGCAAGTTAGGCGACATCGCCAAGGATAAAAATGTCGGCATCATCGTCGTCAAAGAAGCCGTTCCTTCCGGCGGCATCGACGTAACCGACGATTTAATTGCCAAATTGCAGTAAAAAAAGGGGTTGTATATCGTGAAGAAAACAGTACAGGAATTAGCAGTATTGCTGGGCGGCACGGTCATCGGCAAGGGTGACGCCGTCATTGAAGACGTGAAAGGCCTGGCCGAAGCCGGTCTGCAGGACATTACCTTTGCCGTCGATCCGTATACGGAATATTTGCCGCAGGTCCATGCCGGTGCCGTCATTGTCGAAAAAGAAGTTCCTGCCGGAGATAATACGCTCGTCGTCGTAGAAAATCCCCGCCTGGCTTTTTCCCAGCTCCTCGTGCTGTTTCATCCCCGCCAGTCGGTCACGCCGGGCATCCATCCGACAGCCATCATCGACGGCAGCGCCTCTATCGGCGAAGACGTAGCCATCATGCCTTATGCCGTCATCGGCAAGAACGTCGAAATCGGCAAGGGCTCGACGATTTATCCCTACGTCTTTTTAGGCGATAATGTCAAGATCGGCGAAGGTTCGGTCCTCTATCCCGGTGCCGTCATCCACGAAAACTGCGTCCTCGGAAAGAACGCCGTCATCCGGGCTCACGCCGTCATCGGCGGCGAAGGCTTCGGCTTTGCTACGGAAAAGGGCAAGCATACGCGGATCCCGCAGATCGGCAACGTCACCCTCGGCGACGATGTCGAAATCGGCGCCTGCACGTGTCTCGATAATGCAACCCTGGGTTCGACGAAAGTCGGCAGGGGGACGAAAATCGACAACCTCGTCCATCTCGGCCACAACGTCGAAATCGGTGAAGACTGTTTCCTCATCGCCCAGACGGGCATCGCTGGCAGCACCAAAGCCGGCAATCACGTCATCTTTGCCGGTCAGACCGGCTGCACTGGCCACATCACCATTGGCGACAATGCCGTCTTTGCCGGCAAATCGGGCATTACGGGCAATGTCAAGGGCAACCAGGTCTATGCCGGGTTCCCCATCCGGCCTCACATGGAATGGAGCCGTACCCAGGTCTACCTGAAACACCTGCCGGAAATGGCCAAGACCGTCAAAGCCTTGCAGAAAAAAATCGCTGAACTGGAAAAGAAATTAGAACAACAGTAAGAGGATTTGCCTATGTACACCTTTATGAAATGTCTGAGCTGGATCATCTGCCACATTCCAGAAGGCTGTCGCCGGGCCCTAGGCACCTTTTTAGGTGCCTTTTTCTGGACTTTCGTTCCCAAGAAGCGCAAGGTCCTGGCCCAGCAGCAGATTTTGGACTGCGGTCTGACCGATGATCCGGAAAAGGCCATGGCCATCGCCAAGGCCAGTACGGTCCGGTTCGGGCCCATGATCATCGAAGTCCTGTCGTATCCGCGCTATACGAAGGAGATGCTCGACGAAAAGATTACCTGGCACGGCAAGGAATACCTGGACGAACTCAAAGCCAGCGGCGAAGGGGCCGTCTTCATGGCATCCCATGCCGGCAACTGGGAACTCCTGGGAGCTGTCCTGGCCATGAATGGCTATCCCCTCATCTCCGTTGCTCAGGAACAGAACAGCAAGAGCGCCGATACCTTCATCAACGAGTACCGGGCCATGATGAAGCAGCACGTCACTTACAAGACGGGCATCCGCGACATGGTCCGCTTCCTCCGCGACGGCCACTACATCGGCCTGCTCATGGACCAGGACCCGGGCTATACCGGCATCATGGTCAAACTCTTTGGCATGGACACCCTGACGGCTGACGGACCGGCCAAGATGGCCGGCATCGCCAATTACCCCATCGTGTCGACCTTCATCCACGAAGACCGGCCGTACCACCACGTCGTCGAAGTCCTGCCGCCCATCAAGCCGTACACAGCGGACCACAAGCTCTCGAAAGAGGAAAAGAACCGCATCATGTACGAAACGACACAGGAACTCAACGACCGCCTGGAAGCCCATATCCGCAAGTATCCAGAAGACTGGTTCTGGCTGCACAATCGCTGGAAATGGACTAAACGGTATAAAATAAAACAAGCTGAAAAGGGGGCTGGCGTATGAAGGCTTATGTCATCATGCGTAGTCACTATTACTTCGTAGTTTGTAGTTCGGAGTTTGCAGTTTGTAGAAAATGGCTCTAAATTTAAAACCATTCACTAAAAACTACAAACTGCAAACTTAATACTCAAAAAGAGGCTGTCTTCAGGGACAGCCTCTTTTTTGCCTTACAATCCACGACAAATGGGGCGAAAAATGCTATGATTAAAGAAAGACATTCTTCACTTAGGAGGGACGATCGTGAATATTTTCTTATATCTCATCGCTATCATCTGTTTTGCCGTTCCCAGTTATAACTGGTTCGCTACGGGTCATCTGTCCGGGACGTTCAGTCTCGTCTTCGGCGTCTTCATCCTCTACTGGATTCACCGCCGCAATAAGAAGAAGTTCAAGCCGGAACTGGAATTTTCCAGCGGCAACGAAGAAGTGGACAAGCTGAACGACGAGCTCTTCAGCAAAGCCGTCGATGATTTCAACGCCATTGAAAAAGAAATGAAGCACGTCGATGACGACGAACTGCGGAAACAGCTGCGCAAGATGCAGGGCATTGCCAAGAATTTCCTGACCTACTTGCAGCAGCATCCGGAACGGATGAGCCTGGCCCGGCGCTTCGTCGATTATTACCAGGACCGGGCCCTGCTCCTGGTCCGCAAGTACCAGGAGCTGGAAAAGACGGGCCTTGAAGCGCAGGAAGTGCAGCAGTCGAAATGGGAGATCAAGCAGCTCCTGGATAAGTTCGACGAAGCCTATGAAGACCAGTTCTCCAAGGTCCTCAATGCCCAGCTCATGGACCTCGACGCCGAAATGAAGGTCATGAAGCAGAACATGGCCGCTGACGGCATCCAGACGGAACCGCCCAAGGTGGAACCGCAGGCCAAGCGCAGTGATGACCTGGTCGGGACGATCATCGATTTAGCCGACCAGTTCTTGAATACAAAAAGAAAGTAGGTAGATACTATGGCCGATATCAATTTGAATGACCTTTTAGAGAAAAAGCAGGCCGACAGCCAGAAAGCCCTGCCAGCCGTCGATGAAAAGCACGAAGTAGCTCATTTCAATGCCCAGGTCGAAAGCCTGACGCCGGAAGAACGGCAGCAGGTCGACACCATCAAGGATGCCATCGACCTGGTCAATTCCAACGCCATCGTCCAGTACGGCAGCGCCGCCCAGAAAAATATCGCCACCTTTTCGGACAGCGTCTTGTCGACGGTCAAGAGTACGGACCCGGCCGCAGCCGGTGACCTGCTCAACGACCTGGTCAAGCGGGTCAAGTCCTTTGAAGACGAAAACGACGAGGACCAGGGCTTCCTGGCCAGCCTGCCCGTCGTCGGCTCGCTGTTCAAGAAAAAAGAAGCCCTGACCCAGTCCTATACGACGCTGGCCGCCCAGATCGACAAGATACAGGCCGGCCTGGACAGCCAGAAAATGACCCTCATGAAGGACATTGCCATGTTCGACGGACTCTACGATAAGAACCTGGAATACTTCAAACAGCTCCAGCTCTACATCCAGGCTGGCGAAGAAAAGATACAGGAACTGAACTTGACGACGATTCCCAAACTGGAAGCCCAGGCTCAGGTTTCAGATAATCCCATGGCCGTCCAGGTCGTCCAGGATTTCAAGAATTCCGTCAGCCGCTTTGAAAAGAAGGTCCACGACCTGAAAATCAGCAAGACCATTGCCATCCAGACGGCACCGCAGATCCGCATCATCCAGAACAACGACAAGATCCTCGTCGACCGCATCCAGAGTGCCATTTACAACACCATCCCCTTGTGGAAGAACCAGATGGTCCTGGCCCTGGGGCTGGGGCGGCAGAAAGAAGCCCTGGAAATGCAGCAGGCTGTGTCTAATACGACCAATGAACTGCTCAAGCGCAACGCCGCCATGCTCAAGCAGAATTCCCACGATACGGCCGTCGAAAATGAACGGGCCATCGTCGATATCGAAACGGTCAAGCAGGTCAATGAAGATTTGATCAGCACCATCGAAGATACGCTGCGCATCCAGCAGGAAGGACGGCAGAAGCGGCAGGCCGCCGAAGCCGAACTGGTCCAGATCGAAGACCGCCTGCGGGAAGCCCTGTTAAAAGGCGCCGGCCACAACTAGAAACTGCAAACTACGGACTATCCCTTAGAGCCAGCCGAATTTTTTGCAGGCTTCCAGGATGCCGCCCTTATCGTTGTCGCCCGTGACGTAGTCGGCATGGGCTTTCAGCTCATCCCGGCCGTTGCCCATGGCGATGGAGAAGAAGGGCTTGCGGAACATGGAAATGTCGTTCATGCCGTCGCCGAAGACGACAGCATCTTCCGGGCGGCCGCCGACGAGGTCCAGCATACGCAGGATGCCGCGGCTCTTGTCGGTCGGTTCGATGAGGTACGTGTGGTCAATGTATTCCAGGTGGGGCAGGCCGTATGTCGGCGGTTCGTCTTCGAGGCGCTGGGGCCGGGCGTACATGATTTTATAGACGGCCGTCAGATTTTCGATGGGGACCGGGCGGATGATGGTTTCCATGTAATTGCGCGGGTCGTCGTGGGGGAAATCAGCATACGGTGTATAGCGGTTGATGGTATTGTCCGTGACGACGGCCCAGGGATAGTGGCGGTCCGTCAGGTCGCGCAGCAGGGCTTTGCAGTTCTCCAGGGGCAGGCCGGTCATTTTCAGGATTTTCCCGTCCAGGGACAGGCTGTTGCCGCCATCGGCGACGACGGCCGGTATGCCGTAGCGGTCGGCAAAGGTCTGTGTATCGTGCTGCAGGCGGCCCGATGCGATGGCGATGAAATGGCCTTTCTGGACGAGGCGGCGCAGGCAGTACAGCGTGTCTGCCGGGATGATGCTGGAGATCCCCAGGCCCAGGGTCCCGTCGATATCAAAGAAAAAGTATTTTTTCGTCATGAGTCTATCCTTTCTCGGAAAATTAAGAAACTTCTTTATTATAGCATATATAAATTTCTCCCAAAATCCCCTTTTGCCATTGACAGAAGGGGTCCTTTTTTTACATAATAAAGTGAATGTCTATTTATTTTCGATCACATAAAAAGGAGCGATTTGACTAATGAGCACCATTGATACGACTTGTGTAAATGCCATTCGTGTATTGTCGGCTGACGCCATCCAGAAGGCCAACTCCGGCCATCCCGGCCTGCCCCTCGGCGCAGCCCCCATTGCATACGAACTCTGGGCAAATCACATGAACCATAACGCAAAGGACCCGAAATGGGCGAACCGCGACCGCTTTATCCTCTCGGCTGGCCACGGCTCGATGCTGTTGTATTCGCTGCTCCATTTCTACGGCTACGGCCTGACCATGGACGACATTAAACAGTTCCGTCAAGATGGCTCCTTGACACCGGGTCATCCGGAATACGGCCACACGACGGGCGTCGAAGCGACGACAGGCCCCCTCGGCGCCGGCCTGGGCATGGCTGTCGGCATGGCCATGGCAGAAGCTCACTTGGCAGCTATTTTCAATAAACCGGGTTATCCCGTCGTCGACCACTACACCTTCGCCCTCTGCGGCGACGGCTGCCTGATGGAAGGCATCTCGTCGGAAGCCTTCTCCCTGGCAGGGACACTCGGCCTTTCCAAACTCATCGTCCTCTACGATAGCAACAACATCTCTATCGAAGGCAATACGGACATCGCCTTTACGGAAAATGTCCAGGCCCGCATGGCTGCCTTCGGTTTCCAGACGATTACCGTCGAAGACGGCACGGACCTCGATGCCATCGGCAAAGCCATCGAAGAAGCCAAAGCCGACAAGGAACATCCGTCGTTCATTACCATCAAGACCCAGATCGGCTATGGCTGCCCGGCCAAACAGGGCTCGGCTGCCGCTCATGGCTCGCCGCTGGGTGAAGAAAACATCGTCGCCATGAAAGAAAACCTGGGCTGGCCGAAACCGCAGGAAACCTTCTACATCCCGGACGAAGTCTATGCTCATTATGCTGAATTGAGCCAGAAAGCCGGCGCAGCTGAAGCGGATTGGCAGAAACTCTTTGCCGACTACGCTGCCAAATTCCCGGATATGAAAGCTAAATGGGATGCTTTCCACAGCGATGTCGATGCACAGGCCCTCTTGAATGACGAAGATTTCTGGGCTTATGAAGATAAACCGCAGGCTACGCGCAGCTTGTCCGGCACGATGATCAACCGCCTGAAAGACATCATGCCTCAGCTCTTTGGCGGCAGCGCCGACCTGGCTCCGTCGAACAAGACGGAAATGAAAGGCGAAGGCTTCTTCAGCAAGACCGATTACAGCGGCCGCAACGTCCACTTCGGCGTCCGTGAACTGGCTATGGGCGCCATCACCAATGGCCTGGCCCTTCACGGCGGTATCCGTCCGTATGCCGGCACGTTCTTCGTCTTCAGCGATTACATGAAACCCATGATCCGCCTGGCTGCCCTCATGAGCCTGCCGACGACGTACGTCCTCACGCACGACAGCATCGGTGTCGGCGAAGACGGCCCGACTCACGAACCGATTGAACAGCTGGCCATGCTCCGCTCCCTTCCTAACGTCAACGTCTTCCGTCCGGCTGACGCTACGGAAACGGCTGCCGGCTGGTACCTGGCTGCGACCAGCCAGAAGACGCCGACGGCCCTCGTCCTGACCCGCCAGAACCTGCCGCAGCTCGCCGGCAGCAGCAAAGAAGCCCTGAAAGGCGCTTACGTCATCGCCGATGCCAACAAGGCCGTTCCCGATGCCATCATCATGGCCAGCGGTTCGGAAGTCGAACTGGCTGTCAGCGCTAAAGACGAACTGGCTAAAGAAGGTGTCGACGTCCGCGTCGTCAGCATGCCTTGCATGGAACTCTTTGAACAGCAGGACGAAGCCTATAAAGAACAGGTACTCCCGAAAGCTGTCCGCGCCCGCGTCGCTGTCGAAGCCGCTTCGGACTTCGGCTGGGGTAAATACGTCGGCCTCGACGGGACGACGGTTTCCATGAAATCCTTCGGTGCCTCCGCTCCGGCCGGCGTCTTGTTCAAGAAATTTGGCTTCACGACAGAAAACGTCGTAGCCGCCGTAAAGAAAGTCGTAAAATAATCGTGGTTCGTGGCTCGTAGGGAACGTCCAAAGGCGTCCCGCAGACCGCAGGTCGCAGTTAGCCGTTCGTAGGGGCCGTCCCAAAGGGCGGCCCGCCGCGTCTTTGCGGGATTCTCACATATACGGAAACGGGCGCCCCACGTGGCGCCCCTACTAGCCACTAACCCCTAGCCCCTAACCACTTAAAAGGCGCTGTCTTCATGCGACAGCGCCTTTTTCATTTGTCAAGGCTTGATTTTTCTTCTATATTTTATTATACTAGATACAAGAAGAAACCCTACTGTGTACGTAAATGGTCTCGATGTTTTGAACCAACACTTTTTACATTGGGAGTTCGGGCTCTATATCGTTAGGCAATGCCTTCACTGGACTGTCGACCCTTATAGGAGAACACCCACCTGCTTAGGCAGGCTCAAAACTCGGTTTATAAACGGCATGGTGGGGCTCTTTTCTTATTCGAGAATTTAGTTATTTCGTCCGCCGCTGAGGAGACTTGGCGGCGTTCTATTTAGTCTGGAGAGCAAACAAATGAGCGGAGACGATTTATTTTCTATGGCTGATGAACGGAGCGGCCGGGACTATGCGCCGCTGGCCGTCCGCATGCGGCCGGAATCTTTGGATGACATCTATGGACAGGACGACCTCATCGGCCCGGGCAGTTTTCTGCGGACCCTCATCGAGAAGGACACGATCCCGTCCCTTTTGTTTTACGGTCCCTCTGGCGTCGGCAAGACGACGCTGGCCCATGTCATTGCCAATGAGACGGACAGCCGTTTCGTAACCCTCAACGCCGTCACGGCCGGGACGGCGGAACTGCGCAAAGTCATCGCGGCGGCGCAGGATGCCATCCATTTATATCAAAAGCGGACGATCCTCTTCATCGACGAAATCCACCGCTTCAATAAAAGCCAGCAAGACGTCCTGTTGCCGTATGTCGAAGACGGGACGGTCATCCTCATCGGGGCGACGACGGAAAATCCTTATTTTGAAGTCAACCGCCCCTTATTGTCGCGCCTGCGCGTCATCCAGCTGAAGCCCCTGCCGGAACAGGCCGTCATGGCCGTCCTGCGGCGGGCTCTGACGGATAAAGAAAAAGGCCTGGGCTCGCTGGGCATCACGGCCAGCGATGAGATGTTGGGAACCCTGGCGCGGCTGGCCGACCGCGATGCCCGCGTCGGCCTCAACCTGCTGGAACAGGTCTGCATGGTCGTCCCGGCTGGCGGCCATATCACACACGACGCTATCGAAAAAGTAGCCGGTCATAAGGTCTATACGTATGACAAGAAAGGCGATGCCCATTACGATACGGTATCGGCTTTCATCAAGAGTATGCGTGGGTCCGACCCCGATGCGGCCCTGCACTATATGGCCCGTATGATCGACGCCGGAGAACAGCCGTCCTTCATCGCCCGCCGCCTGGTCATCTGTGCGGCTGAAGACGTAGGACTGGCCGATCCCCAGGCTCTGGTCATCGCCAATGCCGCTGCCCAGGCCGTCCAGTTCGTCGGCTGGCCGGAAGGGCGCATCATCCTGTCCGAAGCCGTCATCTACGTGGCCTGTGCGCCGAAGAGCAACAGCGCCTACATGGCTATCGATGCGGCTCTGGCCGACGTCCGCCATAAGGACTGTGGCGATGTGCCCGATTATCTACGCGACAGCCATTACAGCGGCGCCGCCGCTCTGGGCCATGGCCTGACCTACCAGTACCCTCACGATTTCGATGGGGGCTGGGTGGCCCAGCAGTATCTGCCCGATGCTTTGAAAGGAGCGTCCTATTACCGGGAACGGCCCTATGGACAGGAAGGGAGCATGGCAGCTGCCTGGCATAAGCGCCGTGGCGGCAAGTAATCTATTAGTAGAAGGTGAACTGTTTTGACAAAAGGAAAGACCCGTAAAACCAGCCGCACCAAGCGGACGACTGGCACGCGTCAGAAGGCGAAGACTGCCAGGAAGGCAGGGACGTCGCCACTTTTGAAATATGAAATCATAGGTATTTGTTGTATCCTCGCAGGCGTCTTTGCGACGGCCGGCTTCATCGGCGTCGATACAGGCCGCATCGGCCACAGCGTCGACGATATCTTATCGTATATCTTCGGCCTGGGCCGGATCGTCGTCAGCCTGTCCCTCATCGTCCTGGGCCTGAAATACATCGTCATCCGCAAGGCCTGCCCAGTGTCGAAATCGTGGGCCGTCGGGACGTGGATCTATATCCTCCTCCTGGGGCTGGTCCATTTGCTGGTCATCCCGGAAGGGACGGAATTCCTGCCGCACAGCTTATCTGTCGGCGGGGGAATCGTCGGGGCCGTCATGGCCTTGGTCCTGCGGCGGTTTCTTGGATTTTTTGGAGCTGTCATGGCTATTACCGGTGCCTGCATCGTCACCTTCCTGGTCTGGAAGAATTGGTCTATTTCTAAGCCTGTGGCTGTCGTAGCCGACAAGGCCGGCCAGGAAGCGGCCAAAGTGTCGGGTAAGGCCGTCGAAGGCCTTCAGGACGCATCCCAGTCCCTGAAACAGTGGCATGAACGCCGCCGCATCTTCGATTTGCAGGCGGTTGTAGGGGACGACCCGTTAGGGCGTCCCGCTTGTGGGAATCCCGATGATTATCCCGCTGATATGGAACGCCCGGCCTCAACCATTGCCGATGCCCGCGACTTGGGCAACGGCGTCGAAGAAGTCCGCTTCGATGCCAGCCCTATCGAAGAAGACGTGCCTTACGATTGGGCCAGCGACGATTCGTATGAAGAAGTTCCGGAAACGCCGGAGGAAATGCCGGAAGACGCCCGGCCTTACAGTCAGATACATGAAACCGTCGTCGGCGATACAGTGCCGACGGCCCATGACGTACAGCCCGGCCCGGCAGCGCCGGCGGCTTCACTGGCCGGAGAAACGGATGTCCTTGGCCATGATATGGGCGACCTCAAGCCCATTGAAGTCGAAAAGAGCAGCGTCGCTGTCGAAACCAGCGAAGAAGGGAGCAGTGCCGTTCCCAAAGCGGCTGGCGAAAAGACGTACCGCCTGCCGCCGGTGAGCATGCTCAAACCGGGGCCGCAGCATACCATCGGCCTGAGCGATGAAGTCCGGGAAAATGCCCGCATCCTCCAGGAAACGCTGCAGAGCTTCAACATCGATGCCAAGATACTCAATGCCAGCCAGGGGCCGTCTATCACCCGTTACGAGCTGGAACCGGCAGCGGGCGTCAAAGTCAGCAAAATCGTCCACTTAGCCGATGATATCGCCTTGAAACTGGCCGCCACGGATATCCGCATCGAAGCGCCGATTCCCGGCAAAGCGGCCGTCGGCATCGAAGTGCCGAATAAAAAGCTGACCGGTGTCAATCTGCGCGATGTCATCGACACGGATACGTTCCGCAAGGCCGCCGGCGGCGTCCCGGTCTGCCTGGGCAAAGACATTGCCGGCAACCCCATCGTCGCCGACCTGACCAAGATGCCTCATCTCCTGGTAGCCGGCTCGACCGGGTCCGGCAAGAGTGTCTGCATCAACACCTTCATTGCCAGCATCCTCTTCAAGCAGCGGCCGGAAGACGTCAAGCTCATCCTCATCGACCCGAAGGTCGTCGAATTATCCAATTACAACGGCATCCCGCACTTGCTGACGCCAGTCGTCACGGACCCGAAGAAGGCCGCCAGCGTCCTGCGCTGGGCTGTCCGGGAAATGGACGACCGCTATAAGCGCTTCGCCATCACCCATACGCGGGATATTTCCCGCTATAATGAACTCCATCCGGAAGACACGATGCCTTTCATCGTCATCATCATCGACGAATTGGCCGACCTCATGATGATGGCCTCAGACGACGTGGAAAAGTCCATCATCCGCCTGGGTCAGAAAGCCCGTGCCTGCGGCATGCACCTCGTCCTGGCGACACAGCGGCCGTCTGTCGATGTCCTGACGGGTCTCATCAAGGCCAATGTCCCGAGCCGCATTGCCTTCGCCGTTTCCAGCCAGGTCGATTCACGGACTATCCTCGACATGGCCGGTGCAGAAAAACTGATTGGCAAGGGCGACATGCTCTTCTATCCTCTCGGTGCTTCCAAGCCTCTCCGCGTCCAGGGCGCTTTCATTTCCGATTCGGAAATCGACGAAATGGTCGAATTCATCAAGGCCCAGGGCGGTCCCAATTACGATGAAGCCGTCCAGAAGGCCCAGTCGGAAAATCCCGAAGACAGCGTCGATTTCTTTGAAGACGACCTCATGCGCCAGGCCATCGACATGGTCCTGGAAACGGGCCAGGCTTCGACGTCCATGCTCCAGCGCCGCTTCCGCGTCGGCTATACGCGGGCAGCCCGCATGATCGACATGATGGAAGCCATGCACATCGTCGGCCCCAATAACGGCAGCAAGCCCAGGGAAATCCTCATGACGGCCGACGAAGTCCAGCAGAAGTATTTGAGCTGAACCCCTGTACCCCTGGCCGTATCTGTTATATAATAAAAGGTACGATTATAGAGAATGGGGAGAGGAACAACAGTGAACGAATCGTCGATCGGAGAAGTGCTGCGACTGGCAAGAGAACAACAAGGGCTGACACTACAAGACGTGTCCGATGCCCTCAATATAAAGCGGGAATACCTGGAAGCCCTGGAAAAGGACGAATACGATGCCATTCCCGGCGCCGTCTTCGTCAAGGGCTTTCTTCGCAATTACGGCATTTTCCTGGAACTGGACGGCATCGCCCTGGCCCGGGAATACAAGGAAAACGTCGAAGAACGGACGCCGCAGCCGGAAGTGCGGACCATCATGCCCGTCAAAAAGAAGAAAGTCCGCAAGGACAGCAATAAAAAGAAGAAGCAGCGTCAGGGAAAATGGCCGGAAATCACTATCATTGCCGGCATCATCATTTTCCTGCTGCTCATCATTTGGATTTTAATTTAAATAAGGAGCCATATGCGCGAGAAATTCTTAGTAACCAGCCGGGAGGACATGGAACGCCGCGGCTGGGATCAGCTCGATTTTGTCTACATCAATGGCGACGCCTATGTCGATCACCCCGGTTTTGCCGCAGCCCTCATCGGCCGCGTATTGGAAAGCCGGGGCTATCGTGTCGGTATCATTTCCCAGCCCGACTGGCATAGTGCCGAACCGTTCAAGAAATTGGGACGGCCGCGGCTGGCCGCTTTGATTACAGCCGGCAATCTCGATTCCATGCTCAATGAAAAGACGGCAGCCAAGAAATTCCGCAGCCGCGACAGCTATTCGCCAGGCGGCGAAGCCGGCCACCGGCCGGAACGGGCGACCATCGTCTATGCCAACCGCATGCGGGAAGCCTATAAGGATGTGCCCATCATCATCGGCGGCATCGAAGCCAGCCTGCGCCGCTTTGCCCACTATGATTACTGGTCCAATAAAGTGCGCCATTCCATCCTCCTGGACAGCAAGGCCGACATCCTCAGCTACGGCATGGGGGAACATTCCGTCGTCGAAATCGCCGACGCTCTGGCCGAAGGCAAGACCGTCGCCGAAATGTACGACATCCGCGGCATCTGCTACGTCACCAGCCGGCCGCCCATTTCAGATAAGACCGTCGTCTGTCCGTCTTATGAAGACGTCAAGAAG
>OLJW01001724.1_pt1 | contig 22440 bp, 19 predicted proteins | sample 1603411 | NCBI WGS metagenome assembly OLJW01 (sample SAMN04168659, study PRJEB22393) | human gut metagenome | biome: human gut microbiome; feature: stool | host: Homo sapiens | collected 2014-05-12 | reverse complement strand
AAGGTATCAACGCTCACATACTCCAGGACTTCCGCATCCAGGGTGTTTTTCGTATCATAGACCTCCCGGAAATCTTCGTTCGTGAATGTCTGGCTAAAGCTGGACAGCTGCTTTTTTAAGGAAGCGAGGTTTTCCTTTGAGAGGGCTACAGACCCGTCCGTTTTTTCCGCGAGCAGGGCGGAAAGCGTTCCCGTCTCATCAATGGAATAGACTCTCGTACCGACAGCTGCCCTTTTCCCCTCTCTCAGATAAAAGTTGATATTTCCGGCACGGTCAGTGTATTTCGGCTCCTCTGTCCGGAAAATGATTCCGGTGTGCCTCGTATCGTTTACGATACTTCCCTCCACAACTTCATAAAACTCCACCTTGTCCCTGCGAAGGTAGGTATAGAGATAAAATGCCATATATAAGAAAATGAGGGCAAAAATGATCATGCCCACATTGATATTCAGGGGCCGGCGATAACGAACGACTTTCTTGTTCTTTTTCTTCGCCAATTGATAAAACCTCCCAACGGTCATATTCCGCTTTATGATACCATCATTCAGAAAAAAGTTCAAGCGGACAGACAAAAAAGCAGAAAAAAGCCGGTCCACGGAAAATTCCGAAGACCGGCGAAAATCTGAAATTTCAGCACCTGGTTAAACGAGCAGAGGATTATTTCTCCTCCTCCTTTTTAACCTCGACCGGACGGTTTACACGGCCAGCAATCTCAGCCTTGATGTTTGCGATAAATACGTTGAGATCTTCAGCGCCCTCATCGCCTTTGAAGCGGCTTCTTACGGATACGGTTCCGTCTGCCTGCTCTTTCTGTCCGACAACTAACATGTACGGGATCTTCTGACCCTGTGCCTCACGGATCTTGTATCCGATCTTCTCGGAACGGAGATCGATCTCGGAGCGGATATCCGCTGCGTCAAGAGCTGCCTTGACGGATTTTGCGTACTCCTCGTATTTCTCGGAGATCGGAAGAACCTTGACCTGAACAGGTGCAAGCCATGTCGGGAATGCGCCTGCAAAGTGCTCGATCAGGATACCGATGAAACGCTCGATGGAACCGAAGCATACGCGGTGGATCATGATCGGTCTGTGCTTCTCACCGTCAGCTCCGATGTACTCAAGTTCGAAACGCTGCGGAAGCTGGAAGTCAAGCTGGATCGTACCGCACTGCCATGTTCTGCCGATCGCATCTACCAGATGGAAGTCGATCTTCGGACCGTAGAATGCGCCGTCACCTTCGTTGATCACATAGTCAAGTCCAAGGTCGTCTAATGCGCCCTGTAAGGAGTTTGTTGCAAGCTCCCAGTCCTCGTCGCTTCCCATGGAGTCTTCCGGTCTTGTGGAGAGCTCTACATGATATTTGAATCCGAACAGGGAATATACCTGGTTGATCAGACCTGCTACATTCTTGATCTCATCACGGATCTGCTCCGGAGTCATGAAGATATGGGCATCATCCTGTGTGAAACAGCGTACACGCATGAGTCCGTGAAGCTGACCGGATTTCTCATGGCGGTGAACGATACCGAGCTCACCCATACGGAGCGGAAGGTCACGGTAGGAACGCGGCTCGGAAGCGTAAACAAGAACGCCGCCCGGGCAGTTCATCGGTTTGATGGCGTAATCTTCGCCGTCGATGACGGTTGTATACATGTTGTTTTTATAGTGATCCCAGTGACCGGATGTCTCCCAGAGGCTTCTGTTTAAGATGATCGGTGTGGAGATCTCTACATAACCTGCTTTTTTATGGATCTCGCGCCAGTAATCAAGCAGTGTATTCTTTAAGATCATTCCCTTCGGAAGGAAGAACGGGAATCCAGGACCTGCATCGCTCATCATGAAGAGACCGAGCTCTTTGCCGAGCTTTCTGTGGTCACGCTTCTTCGCCTCTTCCATCATGGTAACGTAAGCGTCTAAGTCCTCTTTTTTCGCAAAGGCTGTCGCGTAGATACGGGTCAGCATCTTGTTCTTCTCGCTTCCGCGCCAGTAAGCGCCTGCGATGTTCATGAGCTTGAATGCCTTGCCGACTTCCTTTGTGTTCATGAGGTGCGGGCCTGCACAGAGGTCTGTGAACTCGCCCTGTTTGTAGAAGCTGATGATCGCATCTTCCGGAAGATCCTCGATGAGCTCTACTTTGTACGGCTCATTCTTTTCTTTCATGAATTCGATCGCCTGCGCTCTCGGAAGCTCGAAGCGCTCTAACGGAAGAGCTTCTTTGATGATCTTCTTCATCTCAGCTTCGATCTTTGCGAGGTCATCGGATGTTACCGGCTCATCGCGGTCGATATCGTAGTAGAAGCCGTCAGCGATGGACGGACCGATCGCAAGCTTTGTCTCCGGCCAGAGTCTCTTGATCGCCTGAGCCATCACATGGCTTGCTGTGTGGCGGAGTGCTGCAAGCCCTTCCGGATCCTTTGCTGTGAAGATATTTAATGTGCAGTCCTTGTCAACGATCGTGCGCAGATCCTTTACTTCTCCGTCGATCTCTGCGACACAGGCCATTCTTGCAAGGCCTTCGCTGATATCTTTTGCGATGTCGATGACAGCCATCGGCTGTGCATACTCTTTAAAAGAGCCGTCTTTTAATGTTACTTTCATGTTCATTCTCCTTTCAACATGGAAACCATTATTCTCTCTATTCCTTGTGTTCGCGATAATTATAACGCAGATAAATTTCAAAAGCAATTATTTATATTTCACGAATTTTTCATATATTATCATGCTTACTCTGCAATATTGTCAAATAAATAACATACCCCTGACAATAATTCTCTCAGATATTTACATATATCCCGAAATCATCCCGAAAAATTAATATGTAAAAATCGCAACCCCATAAGCCGGCAATGGATATGCGAAGGAAAACTCTCTGTTATCACATTTCTGTTTCACTGCCTTAAATGTCTTTGGCTGCTCCAGAAGTCCATTCTCGTCCATGATCAGCTTGTACTGTTTTTTCTTCGGAACACCAACCCTGTAATCCGGACGGTCAACAGGTGTAAAGTTAACTATGTAAAGAATATTGTTTCTCTTTGTAGGAGACTTTCTCACAAAGCTGAAAATACTTCTGTCCCCGTCATCCGCATTGATCCACTCAAATCCTTCCGGATTATTATCACCGGCATAAAGTGCCGGATATTTCTTATAAATAGTCAGGAGATCATGCACATAATTCTGAAGTTCCTTGTGTGGCTCTTCATTCAGAAGGAACCAGTCAAGTTCTCTCTCCTCACTCCATTCACGAAGCTGTCCGAATTCCTGTCCCATGAACAGAAGCTTCTTACCCGGATGGCAGTTCATAAATGAATAGGCAGCCTTTAAATTCCTGAATTTGTCCGGTAATTCTCCCGGCATCTTCTCAAGCATGGAGCATTTCAGATGAACCACCTCATCATGAGAAAGAACTAATACATATCTCTCACTGTATGCATATGACATGGAGAAAGTCATCTTATTATGATTAAATTTACGGAAATATGGATCCAGCTTCATATATTCCAGGAAGTCATTCATCCATCCCATATTCCACTTCAGACTAAAACCAAGTCCGTCCTTCTCTGCATCCCCTGTAACCATCGGCCATGCAGTAGATTCCTCAGCGATCATCACAGTTCCATGATTCCTTCCAAGAACTACTGTATTCAGATGCTTAAAGAATTCAATAGCCTCCAGATTCTGATTTCCGCCATATTTATTTGCGATCCATTCTCCATCCTTCTTACCATAATCAAGATAAAGCATGGAAGCAACAGCATCCACACGAAGTCCGTCTACGTGGCACTCCTCCACCCAGTAAAGGGCATTTGCGATCAGGAAGTTCTTAACCTCCGGGCGTCCGTAATTATAGATCTTGGTACCCCAGTCCGGATGTTCTCCCTGTCTCGGATCTGCGTGCTCATACACTGCAGTTCCGTCAAAGTTCGCAAGACCATGGGCATCTTTCGGGAAATGTGCAGGTACCCAGTCAAGGATAACTCCAATCTTATTCTGATGTAAATAATCCACCATATACTTGAAATCCTGCGGCGTTCCATATCTGGAAGTCGGTGCATAATATCCGGTCACCTGATATCCCCAGGAACCGTCAAAAGGATGCTCTGCGATTCCCATAAGCTCTACATGGGTATATCCCATTTCCTTCACATAGGCTGCCAGGGCATGTGCGAATTCTCTATAGTTATAAAATCCTTTTTCATTTTCCTCTGACTGCGGATGCTTCTTCCATGAACCCGGATGAACCTCATAGATTGCCATAGGCTCTACCTGCTCATCAAACTTCTCTCTGTTCTTGATCCATGTGGCATCCTTCCATTTATAGTTTGTGATATCTGTGATCCTGGAGGCTGTACCCGGACGGAGTTCAGCTTCATTTGCATAAGGATCTGCTTTATATAGCTTCTCTCCATGCGCACCCACGATAAAGAATTTATACAGCTGTCCGATCTTCGCTCCCGGTACAAATGTCTCATAAACGCCAATGGGTCCAACTTTTTTCATGGGATTCTTCTCCGTATCCCATTCGTTGAATTCACCTATAACAGAAACCGCCTGTGCATTAGGTGCCCACACTGCAAAATAAACCCCTTTTTTCCGGTTCTGCGTATCTGGATGTGCTCCCAGCTTCCTGTAAATATCATAATTCGTGCCCTGACCAAACAGATACTGGTCAAGCTCCGTAAATTGTAATTTTTTTCCCATTTTCAGGTACCTCCCTTTATAGTTCTGCCACCGTCCATTCCCCAATTTTAAGTGGAATTTTTTATTCTATAATTATACCAATCCCCATATTTTCAGTCAAGGAAAAACCCTCTCCGGCTAATATGTGTCTATTATCCGACAGTGTCAGATAAAGTCAAAAAAGAGACCTGAATGACGCACATTTTGTCATTCAGGTCTCTCCTGTCATTTTTTAATATTCTTCGCTTCCATCGTCATAAGATTCGTCGTAGGAACCATCATCATAGCTTCCATCATCGGAAGATCCATCCGAATAATCACTTTCGTCAGAACCATCGGAATAGTCCCCTTCATCGGAAGATCCGTCACTGACATCCGATCCGTCAGAAGAATCGCTTCCATCGGAGCCATCCTCAGAGGAATCCTCTGAATCGCTGGAATTTCCTGCATATCCTGCAACACGACCAGCCTGAAGAGAGCTGTCCCAGAAGTCAGAATAGGAAGCACTCTGTAACGTAACATCCTTCGCTTCTGCAAGCTCGCTGACTGTTACAAGCTTATATCCCTGGTCGATCAGTGCCGGGATCAGCTTCTCTGTGGCACACTTCACAGATGGTTCATGAATATCATGCATCAGGATGATAGAACCGTCTCCCAGTGAGGAATCATTCATGATCTGGTTATAATCTGCATCCGCATCCATCAGCTTCCAGTCCAGAGAATCCGTAGACCACATGAAGAAAGGCTTGCCAACTGCACTCATCTGCTCATCTGTGATCGCGCCATACGGTGCACGACATACCGTTGATGCCTGCCCACAGGCTTTTACCAGTGCATCATCCGTCTTCTGGAACTCCTGCATAACAGAATCCAGATCCATATTCGGCAGCGTCTGTTCCGGATGATCCCAGGTATGGTTACCGATCTCGCAGCCAAGCTTTACCATTCGCTGTATGGTAGATTCACGGCCCTCCACATTCTGTCCCAGCATAAAGAACGTAACATGGATATTGTATTTCTCAACAGTATCAAGAAGTGTCTCTGTATACTCTCCAGGACCATCATCAAAGGTCAGAGCGATCATCGGGCGCTTCTTGGAAGGATCATAAGAGCCATCCTCATTAAAATAATAGTCCTTCACACCTTTCTCCACCCATCCGGTCTGCATGTATCCCTTTTTATCAAAGCTGTATGTTGTTCCGTCAATATCCGCAAAACCATTTACATAATATGTACCATCCGGATTCTGATACCACTTTCCTGTAGAATCCTCATGCCATCCCGGAGTCATAACAGAAAGCCTTTCGCCTGCTGCACTGCCCTTTACCGGCATCACCGTTGCATCCGTACCGGAATCCGCGCTGTCTGTATCCGAAGCAGCCGTATCCGTCGATGCCGTACCGTCCTTCGTACTGCTGCCTGTGGAAGCTCCGGCGGTATTTGCCTGGACATTTACTGTCTCCGCATCCTTATTGCTTCCGCCGCCTGCATGGTTGACGATGGGAAGAATTACCCCTCGAACAACAAAAACCAGCAGAAGAATCGCCGCAACTACACAGGTTATCCGCTTCATCATCCGCCGCCGTCTTAACTGCTGCTGTTTTCTGCGCATCCTCTCACGCAAAACTCTTTTGTCCATTTTTTTACATCCCCATTTATATACTTATATCTTTCTTTGATATTTAACGTCTGTCTTTAATCATACCGCATTTAATGCTTAAATACAATGGGAATTCCCGAAAGAATCTCTTAATTTTCCCCTGTCCTTTTGTAAAAAAAATGGTACCCGAAACACATTCCGGGCACCACACTTTTTTAGCTGCTGATACTGTCAGATCACTCCTGACCCGCTGCATCCGATGTGCTGCTGTCTGCATCCTGATCCGCCTCGCCGTCTTCAGGCACCATATCTGTAGCCTCTGCCGCTTCCAGCTCTTCATCCACGGTACCTTCCGCACTGCTTCCGTCCGAGGAAGGATCATCTCCGTTTACTCCCTGGGTATCACCGGCAGAAACCTTCTCCTCAACCGTTGCATTGTCCAGGATAAAATCTTCCACTCTGAGAAGTCCGATGGATTCATCCACGGCTGCCTGTCCGTATTTATCTACCAGCGCAGCCAGATCCTTCACACTGTATGCTTTGATCAGTTCATCCTGGATACTGAGAGATTTTTTATCTTCAAGTGTCATATTCTCCTTATCCATGATCCCCTGTACGATCAGGTTCTGCTTTACTTTAAACTCCGCATACTGACCGCTCTGCTCCTCAAAATCATCCATGGAGATTCCCTGAGCTTTTACAAAATCCTCCAGCGTCATATCACCCTGTTTTGCATAATTCTCATACAGACTGCGAAACTCTGTCTTGGCTGTATCCAGATCCTCCTGTGGATATTCCTTCACTTCAGATGCTGAGAGCACTGTGTTCCATGCAGTTTCACGCAATGTGTTCTGTGCACTTGTCTTCGCTTCATCCTCCAGTGTAGTACGGATTTCCTTCTTGTAATCATCCACACTCTTGCAGTCTGTATTCTTGGCTACCCAGGTATCGGTAAGCTCAGGTGCACGCTTAAAGCTCTGCAGAGTGACCTTAAATACCACTTCCTGTCCGGCCAGCTCTTCCGAAGAGTATTCCTTCGGGAAAGTCAGATCGAGATCCTTGGTCTCACCTTTTTTCATTCCGATGATCCCGTCCTCAAATCCGTCGATAAACGTTCCGGAGCCTATGGTCAGCTCATAATTATTTGCAGTACCGCCGTCAAAAGCCACTCCGTCCTTGGTTCCCACATAATTAATGATAACCACATCTCCGTTCTGAACACTGCCTTCCGTTACTTCCTCAGCCTTGTTCTGAAGTTCTTCCTTGATCCTTCCGTCAACCATATCATCGGTTACGGCTTCTACTGTGTTATCAAGAGTCAGTCCCTTATATTCTCCGATGGTCACATATTTGCTCACATCATCCACGGAAACAAGCCTTGTATCTCCGGAGGCTGCCTCTTCGCTGTCTTTATTGGAATCCGTTTCTTCTGACTCTTTGGAATCTGCAGATCCGGAATCTTCTTTATCTGTTGTATCCTGCGCTTCTGCTGCAGGTTTTTTGTCATCTTTCTGGTCTGTTGATGTGCCACATGCAGTGATCGCCAGTGCCGCACACAGTGCAAGAACCATGAGATATGCTTTTTTCTTCATAACCTACTCCCTTCATCAAGTACTGTCGGTTCGATTATAATCTTTTTTTATACAGATTTGTAAAGTGTGTTTGCTGTCTTACATTTCCGGTACCGGTGTCGGTCTGGAAGAATCCCACACCTCCGATACATCAAACAGGTCACTGAGCATATCCGGATTATAATACATTCTGTATCCATCCAGATTCCGTCTTCCCTGACGGAAATATTCACTTGTGATCTGCACAAAATACTGACTGGAATCTACATTGCAGAAATAGCGGTAGCCACGGCTTTTGTAATACTCATACTTCTCATTATCCGAAGTGTATCCTTCCCAGTCGCCGATATCCGCACCAAAGGCAAAAATGATCATATCGGTTTTTCCGAGGATGGGTGCCACATATTTTTCCCATTTTTTATTATCGGTCTTCAACTCCGCTGCTGTGGAGCTTGTAGCATTTCTGTGACCCCAGGTATGGCTTGCAAATTCCCACCCGTCCTTTTTCATGGCCTTCGCCACTTTTTTGGCTGCTTTTACTTCTTTATCATAGTCAAAATCCGGATTGGCCTTGAGAAAAGCCTTCTGGTCATCCTGAAGATTCTTCTTGGTCTTATATGCCCCATCTGTACGGTAGCCCAGAACACCATTATAACCGGTCATTGCCAGAATACCCTTTCTTCCATGATAGGAAAAATCCGGATGTTCTTTGATAAAGGAATCCAGGATCGGCACCACATCGTAATCTCCGGTCACAACTGTACCGTCTGCCTTCTTATACTCGCATTTGATATCTCCGTTGTCGTCGATCACCAGCTTTGTGGCAAATCCGTCTCCGTCCATATAATGATAGTAGCTGACGTCATCCTCTGAAAGAACAAAAGGAATCTTGCCTTCCGGCAGCATGATCTTTCCCCTGCTCATGGTTCCGTCATCATTGATCACAGCCATATCATGAGGACTCACCAGTACGTAACCCTTATCATACATGATCTGGAGCATTTTTTTGAACTCGCTGACTGTGGTCATCATCTGATTATATCCGGCCTCATCGGAATCTCCGTCAAAGGCCAGTGAGGTATTCACGATCAGGGAATGAAAAAATACATGGGTGATATTCTCAAGTGGATATTCCACACAGGCATCTCTTTTTTTCATGTAGGCTGCTGCTGCTTCCTGCATCTTGTCACTGGTGGCAAATTTCCAGTTGTTTTTCAACACGGAGATCGCGCCGGTGTAATCATACTGCTGTGCCAGTTTTTTGGCTTTTTTGAGAAGTGTTTTTTCGTCTGAGGAAGTACTGTCGGAGCTGTTCTCGGCAGCTTCCCTTTTCTGTGTTTCTTTTTCTGCCTTTTTTTCTTCCTTCGGTGTCTCGGTAGCTGCCGGCTGGTCCTCCGGATCCGCTGCTACTTTGGCTTCTTCGAACTGTTCTTCTTCGGCTTCCGCAGCTTCTGCTTCCGCTTCATCAGACTGTGTATCCTCGTCATCCTGTGTCCCGGAGATCATATTGTCCACCTGAACAGTGACCGGATGGTTTCCGCCCACAAGAAGTGACGCCGCAAGCACTGTTGTCAGTACACCTGCAATTTTTTTCTTCATAATAATATATATGCCCCTTTCTAAAAGTCCCCTCGTATCTCCGGATATGACCGTTACATCGGCGGTACCGGTGTCGGTCTTGCCGGATCAAAAACATCTTTTACGTCAAAAAGATCGGATAACAGTTCCGGGTTATAATACATACGGTATCCATCCAGATTTCGTCTTCCCTGACGGAAGTACCGATCCCGGATCTGTACATAATACTGGCTGGAATCCACGTTGCAGTAATAATTATATCCCTGCCCCTTCAAATATTCGAATTTATCCCCGGAATACTCCTGGTCATTGGTAATGTCGGTTCCAAAAGCAAAAATGATAACATCCGTTCCCCCGATCAGCGGATCTACATTTTTCTTGAAACGTTCGGTATCTGCCTGAAGCTTCTCCAGTGTGACCTGTCCCACATTCTGATGTCCCCAGGTATGGCTCGCAAATTCCCAGCCTTCTGCCTTCATGGCATCGGCAACCTTTTTTGCGGCTGCCCGTTCTTTTTCCAGGCTGAAATCCGGATGTGCATCCAGCCACTGTACTTTATTTTCATCCAGATCTGCCGGACGGGTCTCATAGCTTTCGTCGGTCCGGTATCCCAGGATCCCGTTGTATCCGGTAAGTGCCAGGATTCCTTTTGCACCGCGGTATGAAAAATCCGGATGCTTTTCCACAAAACGGTCGATCAGCGGAACCATGTCGTAATCTCCCACGGATACGCTTCCGTCATCTTCCACATATTCATTGCGGATCTTTCCTTTATCATCCACGATCAGCTTCGTGGCATAGCCGTCACCGTCCATGTAATGATAATAGCATACATCATCCTGTGAGAGGACAAACGGCGTTTTCCCAGGCGGAAGAAGGATCTCTCCCTCTGTGATATTCCCGTTGTCGTCTGCCTTTGCCATGTCCTTGATGCTTACCATCACATAGCCCTTGTCATACATGGTCTGCGTGATCTTGTTAAACTCATCAATGGTTGTCATGACCTGATTATAATCTGCTTCTTTGTAGTCTCCATCAAACGCTTTGGATGGATCCTTGATCAGAATATGATAAAAGACATGTGTCACCTTTTCAAGGGGCCATGCCGTACAGGTTGCTTTTATGTCTTCGTATTTTTTTGCAGCTGCCTGCATCTTCTTATCCGAATCATAGGACGGAGCCTTTTTCAGAAGATCGATAGCTTTGTCATAGTTATACTGACTGGCCAGAAGCTCTGCCTCTGCGAGAGTATCTTTGGAAGTGGTCTCTGTATTTTTAGTACCTGCTTCTAAAGCTTTTTCTCCGGAAACAGTCTGTTCTTTCTGTTTGTCAGAAGAAACCATCTTCTCTTTTGAAGCCTTCTCACTTCTGCCCTTCAGCGCACCGACCCCTACTGATGCCCCGACTGCGACGATCATTGCCGCTGTTATGATGGCCAGACGTTTTCTGCGTTCCTTCAGCTGGCGCTTTCTGCGGCGTTTCAATACCTCTTTCCGCCATTCTTCGTACTCAGGAGTCCCCATTTCCGGTCGGGTTCCCCCGGGCTTTTTCTCTTTCATATAATATTTCCTCCATCTCTGGTTTATCCATTACATATGTTAGCTCAAAGATAGTTATGTCCTGTATTCTCTGCAGCATACACAGATGAACTGCATCGTAATCATTATAACTGGTAACTGCTGAAATTTCCACCGTTCCACCTGTCTTTTTCACTTTTTTAATTGCCTTTTTGACGAAACAATGCTAAAATGTTGTTTGCGTAATGTAACCGATTGCGAAACAAATATATATACAGGGGGATTCTCAAATGAGTACAGTTACCATCGTTCTTCTGGTCATCCTCGTTATTCTGATCGCAGCAGTGATCGCACTCTATTTCTTCGGAAAAAAAGCTCAGAAAAAACAGGACGAACAGCAGGCTCAGATCCAGGCTAACAAGCAGACAGTTTCCATGCTGGTCATCGATAAAAAACGGATGCCGCTGAAAGATTCCGGACTTCCACAGATGGTCATCGACCAGACACCTAAGCTTATGCGTCGGTCCAAGCTTCCGATCGTAAAAGCCAAAGTCGGTCCGAAGATCAACATCCTTATTGCAGATGAAAAAGTTTTTGATCTGATCCCGGTCAAAAAAGAGATCAAAGCTGAAGTCAGCGGCCTTTACATCGTTGGCGTAAAAGGAATCCGTGGTTCTCTCGAAGCACCACAGAAGAAGAAAAAAGGCTTCCTCGCAAGATTCCGTAAATGATCAGAATCCAAAACAGCCGCCATGCTTTCAGGAATTCCCCTGATGCATGGCGGCTGTTCTTATGTAGTGTAATTATATATCTTTTATTTTCTGCAGGATCTATAAAACAAAATCCTTGCAGTCTCTTGGCTGTACCTGGATCGCCAGATAGCAGTCTGCCACATGTTCTTCATTCATATCCAGCGCATAATCTGCTTTGATCTGAAGGTTTTCTTCGCTTTCCGTCAGCTCCAGATTCGTAGCTGAGATTCCCATCTGAAGTGTTCCGTAAGGGGTAGTATAATAGGTCATGTTTTTTTTGCCCTGTTCAAATACCATGTGTACATTGACCAGTCCCTTCTTGCTGACCTCCAGACCCTTTCCGGATACTTTTATGTAATTGATGGTGGGTTCTGCTGTTTCATCCAGCAGTTCCTCATATCTGAGATAATGAGAACCATTGCGGAAATAATACTGTCCCGGAACAATGATCTCTATAGGTTCCTGATCCCCCTGTGCATCCATCATCTGAAGCCCTCTTACATGGATCAAAACTTCTTTCTGCATTCTTTTCTCCTATCATTTATGTACAGATCTGTTTAATATTTTTCGATATCGATCTTCTGTGTTTTTTCTACGTTATACGGCAGGATGGAATTGGCAAAATCCTTAAACTTCTCTGCAAGATCACTTACATAAAAGCGATACGGGAATTCCTCCTGTGCTACCTCATTGCTGGCAAGATCCAGTCTGGAGAGCAGCTTTTTAAGCTCCAGCGCCGTCTCATATGCAGGATTCACAAGGCAGACCTCCTCACCCATGATCTTGCGGATGGTAGATCTTAAAAGAGGATAGTGCGTACATCCGAGGATCAGTGTATCGATCTCCTGCTCCTGCAGCTCCTTCAGATATCTTCTCGCAACTTCCTCAGTGACCGGATCATGATACCAGCCCTCTTCTACCAGCGGAACAAACAGCGGGCACGCTTTTCCGATCACGGTGATCTCCGGATCCAGTTCTTTCAGATAAGAGGCATGGATACCGCTTCCTACCGTGCCCACCGTTCCGATAATGCCCACCCGTTTATTTCTGGTTTCCTGGGCAGCAACTTTGGCACCGGCCTCGATTACTCCAAGGATCGGGATATCCAGTTCATCCTTCACCGCATCCAGAGCAAATGCACTGGCTGTATTACAGGCCACCACAATGGCCTTCACCTTCTGTTCCTGCAGAAAATGAATGATCTGGCGGGAATAACGGATCACCGTTTCTCTGGATTTGCTTCCATAGGGAACTCTGGCTGTGTCTCCGAAATATACGATTTTTTCCGATGGGAGATTGCGCATGATCTCCCGGGCTACTGTCAGTCCTCCGATACCGGAATCAAACACACCCACCGGTGCGTTTCTGTCTATATTCATTGATCTTATCTCCTGAAATAATTAATCGAACGTGATTGGTCCGTTGAAATATTGTATCACCAATCCAGGGCTTGCGCAAGCCAGAAGGATATCTTCACCGGCTTATTTTCCCCGTTATCCTCTGCTTTTTCAAAACAGAATTCCGGGTAGATCGTTCCCCACCAGGCATAAAACTGTGGCTGCCGATCACCGGCAGTTCTTCTCTCCCAGGTACTCCCTGCAAGGATCACTGCCGTGAGCAAAAGGAACCCTCCTGCTTTTTTTAATACATGCTTCTTCGTTTTTATATGCTCCATGAGCAAGCCCTCCTGTCAAAAATCTTCTGATGATCTTATCCAGAGATATACTGTACGATTTATCGTACTGATCATCATCTATATTATTAACAGTCCGGCTCCCATCTATTCATTACTGCCGTAATCCACTTCCAGAAGCTCACCTTCCACCCATATCTCCGGAAGCCAGGGCAGCGTTCCATCCTGACAGAACTGATGATATACCTCCCGCAGAGTCACACCCTTCTTCTGCTGCCCGGATGTGCGGTTCTCCTGAATTCCCTGAAGGTATTCCCCTATGGAGCTTTCCCGGGCTCCCTTCCAGTGAAAAACATCTCCCAGCATATCCGTCCGGAACACGTAGACATCCTCTCCGATATGCTCTTCCTGCTTCAGATATCCGATCAGTGCTTCCCGGGCTCCCTCTCCCAGAATCTGTTCATCCAAGATCAGCACTTCAAGATGACCCAGATCCAGAAATTTTTCCTGAGACCGGTTGTAGACTGCCTCGATTTCCTGAAAGTCCCGGCCGGAAAGAGTCAGCACAGAAATCGGATCTTCGTCCGGTTTTTCCTGTCCGGTAGCTGTACTCATATCCGGCATTGCATATTTCAGCACAAAGCCATTCTCTGAAACACCGGCCCCCAGTGCCAGCGGATAAGCTCTTTTTTCCGGTTCTACTGCCGCACAACCTGATCCCGTCAAAATGATGACCAGGACAAGTCCTGCCACAGTTACTTTTTTCTTCCGTCTTCCCCGGTTTTCCGTACTGAGAAAAAGCTGTATCACAATCAGAAACGGCACAAAGATGTACCCCAGATACCAGCCATAATACTCCCGGATCCCCATCCCGTTTCTCTCATACAGGGAAAGCAGCCAGCCTGCTGCCGGGATCCAGTACCGACCGGTCCCGAATCCGGTTTTTTCCGCGATCTGATTTCCGTAATGAAACAAACTTCCCAGAGAAAACAAAAGTCCGAATACCAGAAACCCCATCCATATCACATCAAATCTCGCCAGTACGTTTCCCGGAAGATCTGCCCCCTCCAGAAGAGGCAGTACCGGACAGATCTCGTTTTTAAGGCGTGCACCTCCAAAGACTGCCGGAAGAAGGAGCTGCATTCCAAAAATGATCCCGCAAACTGTAAGAAAAGCCAGGATCACAGGTTTTCTGGCACTTCCCTGTTTTTTTGCATACTCCAGCCCGAAGGGAAGAAGTCCTGCTCCTGAAAAAGCACACAAAAGTGTATACAAATCATGGAGCCATCGCTCTCCTGTAAATCCTGTTTCCGGATCTTTCATCACTTCCATAAAGTACTCTGTTTTTCCCTGCCCTGCACATAAAAGCATCAGAAGAAGGATCCCTGCCAGAAAAATCCTTCCGGACACCTCAGCGATCCGCCCTCTTCTCTGCATTCCGCGATGCGTTCCCAGACTACAGGCTGCAACTGCAAGAAGAGACAGCCATTTTCCGGAAATCCCGCTGATCAGACTTTCCGGGATCACCTCCCCCAGAAGGCCCGAAAGAAATGCCGAACTTGCGATCACATATACCAAAAAGAACAGGCCAATAAATCGTACAGTAAAACTTCCTGTCCTTTTGGAAAGCTCTCCATATGCAGGTGTCAGACGTATCAGCCAGATCACATAAAAAGAGAGCACTACGGCCGCAGCAGCTGTCCCTGCCATGGCACTGATGCCCAACATCGCTCCATTCTTAAACAGGCACAGCAGAAACGGCGCCGGAAACACCAGTATGATCTGCCGAAAAAGCTGTCTGTGGGAAATCCTGTTATTCTCCGCAAATCTCATAACCTTTATCCTTTCCGGCTCCATGGCCTTGTCCGAAGCCTGCGTTTCTGGGCATTTCTGGCATACAGCGGCCGGAATTTCCGCTTCCGGAAGGGCTGTCGCAAAATCCTTCCACCGGTTTCCGTCTCACTGTTCTTCTCTACAAAAGGTACCAGATATGGGACACCGAAGCTTAAAAGTCCTGCCAGATGCGCCATGGTGAGATACAGTCCCAACACGATTCCGAATATACCTAGAAATCCTCCCAGAAACAGAAAAACGTACTTCAGAAGCCGGAATGCAGAAGCAAATTCCTCATTAGGTATAGCCAGTGATCCCAGTGCTGTCAGTGCCACGATGATCACTACCACCGGGCTGACAAGATTGGCCTCCACCGCAGCCTGTCCGATGATCAGTCCTCCTACGATCCCAATGGCATTTCCAAGAGCTCCCGGGATCCGCACACCAGCCTCCCGTATCAACTCAAAAGACAGTTCCAGGAACACCAGCTCCACTACACTGGAAAATGGAACGCCCTCTCTTGCCTGTGCAAAGGAAAGGATCAGATTCGCCGGAAGGATCTGTGTATGAAACCGGATCACAGCCAGATAAAGTCCGGGGAGCAGCGTTGCCACAGCCATGGCCAGATACCGGAGCACCCGCAGAAAGGATGCCATCTCAAAACGGTTGTACCAGTCTTCACTGCTTTCCATAAAACTGTTGAATGCTCCGGGAACCACCAGTGCCACCGGCGAATTGTCGCAGAGCAGAACTGCTTTTCCATTCAGCAGCTCCTGGGCAGCTCGGTCCGGCCGCTCCGTTGTCTGAAACTGAGGAAAGGGAGAATACCATGCTTCTTCTGTCAGCTGTTCCAGCATCCCGCTGTCCAGGATCCCGTCCACTGCAAAAGATTCCAGGCGCTCTTTCACAGCAGTCAGAAGCTCCTCATGGACCAGATCCTCCACATAAAGAAGCTGTACCACCGTATTGGAGCGTACACCGATGCTACTCTGCTCCACCTTCAGCCTGGTATCCCGGATCCGCTTTCTCACAAGGGCCGCATTGGTTTTTACACTGTCACAGAACCCCTCCTTGGAGCCTCTGAGGACCTTTTCCGTTTTCACCTCTGATACAGCCAACCCCGGATATCCTTTACTGGAAATTTTCATTGCTTTGTCGTATCCATCCAGAAAGAAAACTGCATTTCCCGAAAGAATGGCACCAAATACCTCCTCCATGGAAGACAGCTCCTTCACATCTGCAATTCCAAGACTGTTTCGGCGGATAAATTCCCGGATCTTTTCCTCCGGGATCTCCCAGAAATGATTGATCATTTTTCCGATAGCAGAATCATCCAGCATCATGTTTGAAACCGCAACCTCAATATAGACCATCAGACAGTCCGCCTTATGTCCCTCACCAAGGCGCATGGGCCTGATCAGGATATCATCGCAGTTTTCACACCGTTTCCGGATATACGATTCATTTTCATGAAGAGATATCGATATCTTCCTTGTTTCCATAAAGTCACCATCCTTTACAGCAAGTTCCCCCACTGCTTATTGCTTTTCGCAATTGAAACAGGGGACTTACTTGATTCGGTTAAAAAAAGAGATGCCCCAATGACATCTCTCTTAATATTCCCGCATATCCGGTTCTTATTCTTTTTTCTCGGCCTCTTTGGCCTCATTCTCCGCGCGGATAGTACGGATGATCGCTTTTCGTTGATTCTCCAGATGATGGAAAGAAATATCCTGCGCCTTTTGCACATCTCCTTCACGGATGGCTTTTACCAGTTCTTCATGCTCACTGACCAGAAGATTTCTTGTCTGCTCCTCCTTCAGATACTCTACACGATAGCGATACATCTGCTCACGGAGATTATTCAGGACCTGATTCAGACGCTTATTATCAGAAGCCTGATATATGATCTCGTGGAAAGCCACATCGGTTTCCGCCAGACGGACCAGATTTCCCTCTGCTTTTGTTTTTTCAAATTCCTTGGCTGCCACCCAGAGCCTTCCCAGCTCATCCTCTGTGATCAGCTTGCACGCTTTTTCTATGGCAACATTTTCGAGGGCGATACGCACCTCCAGAACATCGTTCAGATCCTTCTCTGTGATGCTGGCTACCTGTGCACCTCTGCGTGGGATCATCACTACAAGACCTTCCTGCTCCAGCTTGCGCATAGCCTCACGCACCGGTGTTCTGCTCACGCCAAGACGCTCTGCAAGGGCGATCTCCAGAAGTCTTTCGCCCGGCTTCAGCTCTCCCTTCAGGATTGCCTGCCGCAAGGTGTTAAAAACAACATCCCGAAGCGGCAGATATTCATTCATATCCACAGAAAAATCACTTGTCATTTGTAACTCCTCCATCTCTATTGTAAATATCCGTGGCAAATACAGTCTTTGCAAGCCCGCTCTTTCTGAGGCTTCTGGCTGCCGCGGCCATCTTATCCCTGTTATCAAAGATTCCAAACACAGTAGGACCGCTTCCGCTCATCACGGCTTTCAGCGCACCTTTTTCTTCCATAAGGTTCTTGATATTGCCGATCACAGGATACTGTCGGATAATCCCCGGTTCAAATACATTCTCCATTCTGGATGCCATGGCATACAGATCATTATTTCTGATAGCTCCGATGAGTCCATCGATGTCCGGATGTTTTCCGATCCCTTCCAGATTCAGATTCTCATAGGCTGTTTTTGTGGAAACATTGATTCCCGGTTTTCCTATCAGAACATAACATTTCGGAACTTCCGGAAGTCTGGTCAGCTTCTCTCCGATTCCCTCCGCAAGAGCTGTTCCCCGCATGATACAATACGGAACATCTGCTCCGACCTTTACTGCACGTTCCATCAGCTGTTCTTCGGTAAGCCCTAAATGGAACATCCGGTTCACACCCACAAATGCGGCCGCTGCATCGGAGCTGCCTCCTGCCATGCCTGCTGCCACCGGGATAAATTTACGAAGCTTGATGGAAAGTCCCTCTTCAACATCGAACTCCTCCATCAGCATCTGTGCTGCCTTATATACAAGATTTCTCTGGTCTGTAGGAATAAACGGAAGATTGGTCGTCAGTACGATCCCCGGCCGTCTGGTCTTTCTGATATCCAGGATATCATACATACGGATGGTCTGCATGATCATGCGTACCTCATGATAACCGTCCTCTCTCTTTCCCAGAACATCAAGTCCGAGATTGATCTTTGCCATTGCTTTTAAACGCATAAGCCCCTCCATTTGTACTTTGTATACAGTATTTATACATGTATTTTATATGATTTTTACATTCTTTTCAACAGCAAAATATTCCACTTTTTATTTGATCTGACCTTCCACTTTTTTCACAACAAGAAGCGGAGTTCCCGGAGAGGGTTCCTGATTTTCCTTGAGAGCATTGATCGTTCGGATCTCCTGGATAGATGTGTGATATTTCCTTGCGATATCCCACAATTCATCTCCCGGTTTTACCATATAAACCAGGATTCCCGGCATAGCCTGGAGTTTTTTCATATCCAGTGGTTTTTCCTCTACTTTCTCAATGATAAATACCGGTTCTCTGGCAACTGCCAGAAGCTCCAGTCCTACAGTTGCCCGGATCTCGATCTCATTTCCATCTGCCATGGTTGCGGAAAGCTGCTCCAGCTTTGCTTTTAACTGATAACAGCTGTCCTGTCGGATCCCTCTAGCTTCCACCATATGGGAAAACGGTATCATTGCCTCCATGGAATAAAACGGCATATCATCATTTCCAATAATGTACAGGATCTTCAGCATGACCACGCCATCTGCCTGCACACCGTTCTCTACGATCCTGGTCTTATCGATCTTCACTTTTCCCTGACTGTGACACAGCTGGAGGACTTTTCCCTGAGTCTCCTTTACCTGGATCCTGTCACTGATCCTGCATCTGGAAAAATTACGTACCAGAAGCCGTTCCAGTACCTCATTCTTTCCTTCCGGAACACATTCACGGATCGGTGTATACACATCGGTAATAAGATCATATTCCTCTTCCCTGAAAAATTTCATATCCAGCTCCAGCACAACATCCGAAACAAGGATCCGTTCTTCCCCATCGACATCCGGTTTGGCCTCCAGACTCTGATGCATCACCGAAGCTTCGATCAGCGGAATCAGTTCCTCCGTGCAGTCCGGACATTCCACTTCTCCGGAAAAAGGCAGCGAATATTCCAGCCACTGCACCGGGGCTTCTGTATCTTCAGCTCCGTACAGCACAAAAACGGACAGCTCTCCTCTTGCCTTTACCACATTTTCCTCCGGTTTCAGATCCAGCCCCCGTATATCCATAGTATACCAGATCAGGCTGGCGATATCCGGACGATTGGAGGCAATGGTATACTCATCCTTGATCCGGAGTGTATCTTTTTTATGTACGGTAAGTCCCAGAAAACGGACTGTTTTTTTTCTGACGGATACCTCTTCTGCATCCAGCGCCACCGGCAGGCGGATCTGTTCTGTTTCATCCACAGTCACACAAAAAGTTACCAACGCTTTGATATTGAGCTTTCTGGAATGGATCAGGCGGATCGTAAGATCTTCAATTTCCCACTTCAGACACATTTTATCCCCGTTTATGATATTCTTCAGGTTCAAGGTTTCCTCAAATGGAAGTTTTGCAGTAAGACTGCTGACGATCCCTCTTTCTTCCCCCACATAAAGGATATCTACCTGCAGATTTCCCGTAAGAATACCTTTCCCGTCAGTAAGACGGACATCATCCATAATGATCCTGCCCTTATTCTGGATCAGTCTTCCTGCATCCGGTTTTGCATCCGGTACATTAAAATCCTCATCAAAAGTGATCTGACTTTTTGCCCTGCTTTTTTCCTTTAATATCTGCATGCTTTCTTTTTTTAATTCCACAGTCTATTCCCCTTTCTCCGACTCTTTTTTCACCGGACTGCTGCTTTCCCGGAACGTTACCGGCTTTTCCTGTTTCCGGGTTTTTATCACAATGCAGGGATAGGACGGAACTCCTGCCTCCTTAAGATCCTCCGGTCCAAGAAGTTTTGTAACAAAAAATATCCCATTCGAGGATTCTCCAAGCTCCTCTACCTGGATGCTGTATCCGCCACTCATCTGCCGCCCGTACCCTTTGGCCAGGTAAAGATCCTCTCCGGTTTCATAACTCAGCTGAAATTCCTTTTCCTTTTTTTCTTCCATAAGCCTGGAAAGCTCCTCCGGGATATCCCGGCGTTCCACAACGGTGTAATCTACCGGTTTTCGTTCTTCTTCCTCCACCCGGACAAATCGACACCCGGAAAGCAGCAGTGCCAGCACGGCAGCTGTCAGCACGATCCGCAGAAATACTGCTTTTTTCATAATATAAGCCACCTGCATGATTCGTTACTGTTCACTCCGTTCTCAGTAACACGCTTTGCGGAAGATCACCAGTAAACAGTAACCATTATTCAGTATTTATTCTATGTGAGCAGGGAAAGATTTATTGCAACTATCGGATTTTCTTCGTATAATATAAAAATACCATCTTACTGCGGAACTCTCCGCAAGTATCTATAACAGAAAGGACAAAAGACATGATTCGATTCATACTTGTCTGTATCGTGGTGATCGCCTATCTGGTGCTGACCATTCCGGTTCTCCTTGTAGAATGGATCATCGGGAAATTTTCTCCCATGACTAAGGATATCAGCTCTCTGCGCATGGTACAGGCCATATTCAAATTCATCCTGTGGATCACAGGCGCCAAAGTCACCGTCATCGGCGAAGAAAACGTTCCAAAGGATCAGGCTGTTCTCTATGTAGCAAACCACCGGAGCTATTTCGACATCCTACTCACCTACAGCCGCTGTCCGATCCGCACCGGCTATGTTGCCAAGAAGGAAATGGAGCATTATCCGCTGCTCTCCAACTGGATGCGCAATCTCTACTGTCTCTTTCTCGACAGAGAGGATATCAAGCAGGGTCTGAAAACGATCCTTCAGGCCGCAGACTATGTGAAATCCGGCATTTCCGTATGTATCTTCCCGGAAGGAACCAGAAATAAGAATGCTGATGAAACAGAAATGCTGCCTTTCCATGACGGCAGCTTCAAGATCGCAGCCAGAGCCAAAAGCCCGATCATTCCTATTGCGATCAGCAACTCTGCCAATATCTGGGAGGCCAATTTCCCGAAGATGACACCTACACACGTAGTGATCGAATATGGCAAGCCTATCATTCCTTCAGAGCTTGACCGGGATACTCAGCGCCGCTTAGGTTCCTATACACAGGATATCATCAAAGAAATGCTGATCAAAAACAAAGAACTGGTGTGAACATCAAAAAAACCATATCTATGTCTGTTTTTCGACATAAGATATGGTTTTTTTATTACTGTGTACCTGCTCCCAGGATTTTTTCCGCATTTTCGATGCGTTCTTTCGTTGGCGGATTGATTCCCTTCAGCGGATAATCAATATGCAGATTTTCCCATTTAAAGGTTCCGAGTGTGTGATATGGAAGAACCTCCACTCTCTCAACTGTCTTCAGTGTTGCAATAAAGTCAGCCAGCCGGTGGAGATAGTCATCCCGGTCATTGCGTTCTGGAACCAGTACGTGACGGATCCACATGGATACGCCCATATCGGAAAGCTTCCGGGCCATGGCAAGGATATTTTTATTGGTACATCCTGTGAGGATCTTATGCTGTTCCTCATCAATGTGCTTGATATCCAGCATGACAAGATCTGTGTACTTCATCAGCTCTTCCCATTTTTCATACCACGGACCCTCTTCTGTGTAAGGGTTGCCGCTGGTATCAAGTGTTGTGTGGATCCCAAGTTTTTTTGCTTTTCTGAACAGCTCAGTGAGGAAATCGATCTGTAACAGTGGCTCGCCTCCACTCACAGTAATACCGCCCTTACTTCCCCAGTAAGAGCGGTATCGACAGGCTTTTTCAAGCAGCTCATCTGCTGTGTACTCCGTCCCTGTTTTCATTTGCCAGGTGTCCGGATTGTGGCAGAACTGACAGCGCATGGCGCAGCCGCTCAAAAAGATCACATACCGGACTCCTGGTCCGTCAACAGAGCCGAAGCTCTCCAGTGAGTGGACGTAGCCAGTGATTTTTTTCTGGTCGTCCATATTTTTTATTACATCCTTTCGTGGCAGGTTCTTGCGATAACGTCAAGCTGCTGCTCTCTTGTAAGGTCGATGAACTTAACAGCGTATCCGGAAACACGGATCGTGAAGTTTGCATACTCCTCTTTTTCCGGATGCTCCATTGCATCGATGAGTTTCTCTTTACCGAATACGTTTACATTGAGGTGATGTG
>OLJW01001705.1_pt1 | contig 22664 bp, 19 predicted proteins | sample 1603411 | NCBI WGS metagenome assembly OLJW01 (sample SAMN04168659, study PRJEB22393) | human gut metagenome | biome: human gut microbiome; feature: stool | host: Homo sapiens | collected 2014-05-12 | reverse complement strand
GAAAATTCAAGGAAATTCGTGCAATTTTCCGCATTTTTTCACAGTCCATAACTCCCTGGTATGGTACCCATAACCAATGTTTATATCCGTTTTATATTTGACTAATTTTAATCCCCATTCACACTGTAAATGAATTGCCCAAATGAATATGGAAGATTTCCTTTTGTGCAATGGAGATGAAACTCAAGAAATCGTGAAGCCCACTGGCGAACACGATTTCTGCATTCAGAGGTTCATCGGAATGTCCTGCACAAGGAAACCTGAAATATTCATTTGGGCAATTCCCCACAATGATTCAGCTACTCTTCCAACACCCTATCCCATACAAAAAGGACTTCGGGAATTCTCCCAAAGTCCTTTTCCTTATCGTCACACGACTACTATTATTTCTTTGTTGTGTACATGAAGTACTTCATACCAAAGAGGTTTGCATAATCGCCGGATACGTTAGATTTTTCCATGTACATATCGTTGTATTCATAAAGTGGTACAACTGCCCATGTATCCATTAACATATCCTCTGCCTGATGCATCAGATCAATACGTTTATCAGAATCTGTCTCTACACGGATCTGTTTGATCAGCTCATCATATTTATCCCAGTTCTGTGGAGCCCAGGATTTTACATCTTTACCAAACTGTGGGTCATTGTTTCCGGAATCTGTTGTAAAGATCTCAAGCATGTTGATCGGATCATCATAGTCTAATAACCAACCTTCACGGGCAACGTCATATTTACCCTGTTTACGATCCTCTAAGAATACGTTCCAGTCCTCAGAAGAAATCTTCATGTCGATACCGATTACTGCTAAATCCTGCTGGATTGCCTCAGCGATCTTCTGATGGCTGTCCATTGTATTCAGGATGTAGTTTACTGTAAGTGCAGGAGAAATCTTGTAAGATCCGTCTCCATTGTCTTTAAATGTATATCCGCAGTCCTCTAAAAGCTTGATTGCTTCTTTTGCGTTGTCTGCGCCTGTCTTCTCTGCATCGAAATATCCGTCTTTCTTGAATTTTCCGCCGTTTCCGTCAGCTACAAGTGCCGGGATGAAAGAGTTAGCCAGTTTCTGATCTGTCTGAGCTACAGTCTCAACGATGTATTTACGATCGATCATAAGGCTCATTGCTTCACGCATCTTAGCTGCCTGCTCCGGAGTCTTGTCTTTGAACATTTCGCTGTTTACGTTGAATGCTACATAGTATGTTCCAAGAGTATCGATTACATGGAACTCATCGCTCTCTTTTGCTTTTGCGATCTCATCAGTAGGAACTTCATCGATGAAATCTAAGTCACCGCTGTTGTATGCAGCATATACTGCTGTCATATCATCACTTAACATGAAGTGAAGCTCTTTCATGGTTACATTCTTTGCATCGTAGTAGTTATCATTTTTAACATATACCATGCTCTCGTTGTGGCTCCATTTGTCTAAGGTGTATGCACCGTTGCAGACAAATCCTGCTTCCTGAGCCCAAGCTCCAGGATTAGAACCATCTTTGTCAGCAGCCTCTACAGATGCCTGTGGTACCGGCATGAATGTAGGGAATGCACATAAATCCAAGAAGTATGCACATGGACTTGCAAGCTGTACGGTTAATGTATAATCGTCATCAGCTGTAACCTTTAATGTACCATCATCATTTTTGTCAATTACATCGAACAGATAAGAATAATCTGATGCTGTTGCTTCTGCTGCTGCACGATTCCAGCTATATGCGAAATCTTTTGCTGTCAGCTCGCTTCCGTCACTCCATTTAGACTCGATCAGCTTAAATGTATAAGTTGTCTTGTCTTCGGAAATCTCCGGCTCACCGTCAGATAATGCCGGTACTAATTTTCCGTCTTTGTCATAGGTATAAAGACCTACGAAAGAGTTCACTGCTAAACATCCGCCATCTACAGAACTGTTTAATGCCGGGTCAAGGTACGCTGGTTCAGAAGCTAAGTTGATGTTTAACACATCTGTGTTTGTGCTCTTTTTAGACTCTGAATCAGATTTCTTGGCTGCATCCTTTTTGTCGCCGCCGCCACATGCTACGAGGCTGACTGCCATGGCTGCCACCAATAAGGTAGAAATAAGTCTTTTCTTCATTTCTAATTTTTCCCTCCTGTTTTCTTTTTATGTTTCACTCCACTGTGGAGATAGAAACCCTGCTCAGATTATTTATTCCAGCATGCTACAAAATGCTCTCCGCCTCGGTCTGTTAACGGTGGCATCTCCTTTGCACACTGCTCTGTTGCATACGCACATCTGGTACGGAACGGACATCCGCTTGGCATATTCAACGGACTTGGAACGTCACCCTCTAATACGATACGATGGCTTTTTCTTGCAGTTTCCGGATCCGGAATCGGAACTGCGGAAAGCAGGCTCAGTGTATACGGATGGATCGGATGGTTATTCAGCTCATCGGAAGGAGCGATCTCCATCATTTTTCCAAGATACATTACTGCAATTCTATCAGAAATATGCTGAACAATCAACAAGTCATGTGCAATAAACAGGTATGCCATGCCAAATTTTTTCTGTAAATCTTCAAACATGTTGACAACCTGTGCCTGAATGGATACATCCAATGCAGATACCGGCTCATCACAGACGATAAATTTCGGTCTTACTGCTAATGCTCTTGCGATTCCGATACGCTGCCTCTGTCCACCGGAAAACTCATGTGCATAACGTGTTGCATGTTCTGCATTCAATCCTACATATCCCATCAATTCCAAAATTCTGTCTCTTCGCTCTGCACGGCTGCTATACAGTTTATGTACATCCAGCGGTTCTCCGATAATGTCCTCTACGGTCATTCGCGGATTCAGGGAAGAATATGGGTCCTGAAATACCATCTGCATTTTCTTTCGGTATGGAAGCATATCTACATCAATGCTCTTCTTTTTTACCGGATTTCCATTTGCATCAACAATGATCTTTCCTTCTTCATCGTACTGCTCTCCGCTGTCGAACAGAACATCTCCATCAAAAACGATACGTCCTGCTGTCGGCTGATACAGACGGAGCAGTGTACGTCCTACTGTGGTTTTTCCACATCCTGACTCACCGACTAATCCAAGAGTCTCTCCCGGCTTGATGGCAAATGAAATATCATCCACTGCCTTTAACGGAATGGTGTGAAATCCTTTACGCACCGGAAAATACTGTTTTAAGTGGCTGACTTCCAGCAGATTCTTTTCCTCACTCATTCTTATTTTCCTCCTGTGCTTCATACATTTTCTTTACATTCATCCAGCAGCTCGCCAAATGTGTGTCACTCATGCGAATCTCCTGTGGTACTTCATCTAAACAGATCTTCATTGCTGCCTCACAACGCGGGCAGAATGCACAGCCTTTCGGCATATTTAAAAGGTTGATCGGCGTACCGCCAATCGGAACCAATCGTTCATTCATGTTGTCTTTTCTCGGAATGGAACGTAACAGTCCCTTGGTGTACTCATGACATGGACGATAGAAAATATCATCTGCCGTTCCACGTTCACAGACACGACCACCATACATAACGATGATCTCATCACACATACTTGCGATGACACCGAGGTCATGTGTTACCATGATGATCGCCATTCCAAGTTTTTTCTGTAAATCCTGCATCAGTTCTAATATCTGTGCCTGAATGGTTACGTCAAGTGCTGTGGTCGGTTCATCTGCGATCAGAATATCCGGCTCACAGGCTAATGCCATTGCGATCATCACACGCTGACGCATACCACCGGATAACTCATGCGGATATTGTTTCATACGGCTTTCCGGCTCATTCACTCCTACGAGTGTGAGCATTTCGATCGCCCTTTCTTTTGCTTCTTTTTTATTTTTATCCGTATGAAGCAGAATTGCCTCACACAACTGATTTCCTACAGTAAATACAGGGTTCAGACTGGTCATCGGGTCCTGGAAAATAATAGAACACTTAGAACCGCGGAAATTATGCAGTTCTCTTTCACTCCACTTTGTAATATCCTCACCCTTATATTTCACGGAACCTTCCGTAATCTCTCCTGTCTCTGCTAAAATCTGCATGATAGAATATGCGGTTACGGATTTTCCTGAACCGGACTCTCCAACGATTCCTAACGTCTTTCCTGCTTCTAAGGTCATGGACAATCCGTTTACGGCATTGACATCTCCTGACTCTGTATGGAAACATGTATGGAGATTTTCGACTTCCAGCACATAATCTGTATTCTTTACTTCTTCGCTCATCTCTGCATCTCCTTACTTTAATTTTGAATCAAACGCATCTCTTAATCCATCACCTAAAAGGTTAAATGCCAGTACGATCAGACAGATTGTCACTGCCGGGATAACCAGTTTGGACGGATAGGACTGCATTCCTGCTCTGGCTGTATTTGCAAGACTTCCTAACGATGTCAGCGGAGCTGCAACACCCAGTCCTAAGAAACTCAGATAACTCTCTGTAAAGATTGCAGATGGGATCTGAAGTGCCGTTGTAATAATGATAACAGACAGACAGTTCGGAATGATATGTCTGCTTAAGATTTTACTTCCTTTTGTTCCGATACATCTTGCTGCTAATACATACTCACTGCTTTTTATGGAAAGCACCTGTCCTCTGACAAGACGTGCCATACCTACCCAGTAGAGCAGTCCGAATACGATAAATATGGAGATCATATTCGTTCCCAGTTTTGAAAGTGCCGTACCTTCAATTGCCGGTGCCAGCGTTACGTTCAATACAACGGAAAGTAAGATGATCATCAACATATCCGGCAGGGAATAGATGACATCGACGATACGCATCATTACCATATCGACTTTTCCACCACAGTATCCTGCGATCGCACCATATAGCAGTCCGATGATCAATACCATGATCGATGCTACCAGACCTACTGCAAGGCTGACTCTTGTTCCGTAAATAACACGGATAAAGTAATCACGGCACAGACTGTCTGTACCAAAGATATGCGGGAATAATTTTTCACCGGTTTCTTCCATATACTGGAGTTCTCTTGGGGAGTATTCCATCATACCAAGATTCTTCGCACTCTTATCACGGACACCGTTTACCGTTATAATCTGATCATAGCTGTAAGGCACAATGTGTGGTGCTATGATAATAATTAACAATATTAAGATCAGCACTACCAGACTTCCCATTGCCAACGGGTTCTTTTTTAAACGTCTGATACCATCTTTAAAGAATGTTGTGGATTCACTCATAACATCCTGTTGCTTTTTTTCCTCTTCCGTAGCCGCTCTGAAATAGGAACTGTCAAATTTTGATAAATCGACCTGAGCGGACAACAGACTCTTTTTCGGACTTCCATTTTCGTTCTGCATAAATCTCTATCCTCTCTTATTCAAATGTGATACGCGGGTCGATAATCTTATAAGCAATATCCGTAAGCAGGTTTGCAATTACCATGAGAACCGCTAAGAAAATTGTCGTTGCCATGATCATCGTATAGTCACGGTTTGTAATACTTGTTACAAACGCTGTTCCAAGACCACCGATGGTAAAGATATTCTCTACTACCATGGAACCTACCAGAATATAGGCTACCATTGGTCCTACATATGTAACGACCGGGATCAATGCATTACGAAGTGCATGTTTAAAAATAACTCTTCTGGTACTTACACCCTTCGCTCTTGCTGTACGCACATAATCCTGATTCAATGCGTCTAACATACTTGTTTTTGTCAGTCTTGTGATATATGCCATTGGATAAAGGCTCAAAGCAATGACAGGCAGTACATAATTCGGATCACTCGATGACCAGACCGGAACCCATTCCAACTGTAAACAGAATACTAACAGCAGCAGGGTTGCCAATACGAAAGACGGCATTGCCGTTGCCAGTGTCGTAAAGAAAATAATGACACGGTCGGGCCACTTATTTCGGTTCAGCGCTGCGATACTTCCTAGAACAATTCCCACGATAATCGCAACAATCGCTGCCATTCCTCCTAATTTTGCTGATATCTGGAATTTGGACCACATATCTGTCCAGATGTCACGTCCGCTCTTTAAGCTCACGCCCCAGTCACCATGCATCAGATTTTTCAGATACATACCGAACTGAACATATACCGGTTTGTCCAGATTGTAACGTTCTTCTAAAGTTTTTTGAACTGCCGGGCTTAATGCTTTTTCCGTATTGAACGGTCCACCCGGTATCAGGTTCATCGCAAAAAACGTAATCGCACTGATTACGAATATCGTCACGACGGCAAGAAACACTCGTTTGACAATATATTCTTTCATTGGTTTCACTCCTTGTTTCCAGATTATATTTTATATGAGCATTTCCTCTCACTTTTGTACGACAGGATTTTTATTTCCTGACAGGTATGTACTTTTCCATTTTACTATGGCAAAGTGTTATCCTGAAATAAAAAAAGGGCGAGATTTTTCCCGCTTCATCGCACCCCAAAATATAATCTATTTTTTAACTCATAGCTTTGTTGTATTTTATCATTTTGACCGCCAGTTTGTCAATAAATTTGGGCATATTCCATAAAATTCATATTCATGCATGATTTTTGGTTTTTTATACACAAAGAGGGCTTCCTGAAATACTTCAGGAAACCCTCTTTTGTCATCATTGAATACGGGCAACAGGACTTGAACCTGCACGGTCTCCCACTAGAACCTAAATCTAGCGCGTCTGCCAATTCCGCCATGCCCGCTTAACATATCCGTTTTCCTATTCTAATGGATTCTGAACTCCTTGTCAATTCTTTTCGTAATTCTAAACCAACTCTAAACTTCCTTAAAAGTTTCTTATAACTGCTGCAAGGCAGTTGAAAAATGTCAGAAAATGCCATACACTAGGAACGTCAATATGTATTTTATGGGGGAACAATCAATGAACGTATTAATGTTATTAAAAAATAAATCCGAAGTCGCTTTTGTCTATGACACCAACACACTCCGTCAGGGTATTGAAAAAATGCATGCCCACGGTTATTCTGCCATTCCGGTGCTTTCTAAGGATGGCACCTATGTCGGAAGTGTCAGCGAAGGCGATTTTCTCTGGCATATCTTAGAATACCGCAACAACGACTTACGGGTACAGGAAAATTATCAGGTCAGCGACATTCTGCGCAAGGACTTTAACCCTGCCGTTAAAATCGATGTTTCCATGGATGAGTTATTAGAACGCTCCATGAACCAGAACTTTATCCCCGTCGTGGATGACCGTAACTTTTTCATCGGCATTGTAACCAGACAGGATATCATCCGAAGCATTTTAAAGGAACTTTAATCCTCCTTTTTTAACTCCATTCTTTTATACCGGAAAGTTCCCCATGGTTTGATGCTGTCATGTTCACAGACCACCTGATAGCCTGCTTTTTCATAACACTTCACGGCTCTTTGATTAAATAGGCGAACTTCCAGATAGACAAGGCTTTCCGGATACTGTTTTTTTACATAATCCGTAATGGTTTTTACAAAGTCTGCCCCTTTGCCCTGACCGCACTCTTCCGGCCGCATTCCAAGTCCTATCTCAACCTCGCTGTTTTCATCCTGATGCATCTTAAAATAGCCGATCAGCTCTCCTGCTTTATTTAGCACTCCGCGGTACTCCTGCCCGCGTACTTTCGCATCCGCGATTTCCCAGTGATTTCTGACCGCCATTTCCCAGGAAGAATAACTGTACAGGGAATATTCTCCTTCATATTTCCAACCGCAGATGTCTTTTGCATATACTTCTTTTAATGGTACGATCCGATACAGACCACTGTTTTCCAGACTCCGGATGACACGCGCCGGATTTCCCACTGCGATCACATGCGACGGAATATCTTTCGTCACGATACTCCCTGCACCGATCACTACATTATCTCCGATCGTAACGCCCGGCAGGACCGTAACGCCTGCACCAAACCACACACTGTTGCCCACCTGAATCGGTCTGGCTGTCTCCAGTCCGCGGTTACGCTCTGTTTCATCCAACGGATGCTCTGCCGTTGCAAAGCAGCAATTTGGTCCTACAAATACATTGTCACCGAATGTTACTTTTGCACAGTCTAAAATGACACAGTTGTGATTGCTGTAGAAATTTTTTCCAATTTCAATATTATATCCATAATCGCACCAGAACGGCGTGGTAATATAAAAGTCTTTTCCCGCTTTTGCAAAAAGTGATGCAAATATCTCACTCTGCTCTTTGATCTTAGATGGTGGAAGCTGGTTTGCTGCAAAGCACAGATCCTTGCACTTTAACCGGTCTTCTTTTAAATCTTCATCCAAAACGGCTTCATAGACCATGCCTGCTAACATTTTTTCTTTTTCTGTCATAGCTGCTCTCCTGTCTTTGTTTTGGATGCATTTTACCATATTATTGATTCAAATTCTATAGAGGTTTTCTTCCTAACATCGGAAAAGCCGAAGTTTTCCCTCTCCCGTAAAAACTGCCACTCCGCTGAAGCTGAAAGGTAATGAATCCAAGCACAAACATCAGTGCGATCAGAAAATAGGCACCGATGCAGACAGAGATCAGTTTTTCCGATTCATATTTCCGTGCTAATTTTCCAAACAGGCTAGAACACGGAAATGCAACCACCTGTGTCAAGAGCAGCGCGAGCAGCATACTGCTGTCGCTGATGCCCACATCTTTTCCATATGCGGTTGAATTTGCTGCGGAGATTCCACTTGCCGTTGCCATATTTTTAAAATAAATCGGTATGATCGTGGATACCAGCATCACAAATGCTGAATTACCCACATCATATAATACCCATTGTTTTTCTAATTTTGTCATTTTCTCTTTTTCCATCGTATACTCCTAATCCACGCCAAAGGTATACTGATATACCTCATCACACGGTCCCTTATCCCGATATTCACAGATCAACTGTACTGCTAACGGAATTGCATCCTGATACAGCCTGCTGCACCTCCTGCTTTGTTACTTCCGGAAAAAATTCCGCAATGACACCGGCACAGGTTGCATCTGTCGGGATATGGTTTGTCAGGTGCAAAGTGATGGGATTGTGTCCGTGTTTTTCCAATAGCATCCGGTCGAATTCTACTTCGATCTCCGCATGCGTCACTCCGCTCTTTTGCATCTTTTCCTCAATATATCCATGACAGCTGTGGTCTAACACAAAGTGACAGATAAATCCATACAGATAGGCAAATCCGCCACGGTTCGCCGGCAGCTCCTTTCCCTTCTTCCATGCCTGTTCAAAGAATTCTGCCGCCGGTCTGGCATGTAAAGCGGACCATATGCTTTGATCTCTTTTTGTATCTCTTTTGGTAACTGTTTGTAAACTGCTTTTCCAAAGCAATCATGTGCATAAGTAGATGGCACGTTTCTTCCTCTCTTTCCTCATTTTCTTTTCACATCTCAGTATAGTATGCCCGAAAAAACGTTACTATCATGCTTTGAAAAAAACTCGGTAAAATAAATGTAAAAAGACTTACCACAAAACTGTAGTAAGTCCATGTTACTGAGGCATCGGGGATTCGAACCCCGGACAACTTGATTAAAAGTCAAGTGCTCTGCCAACTGAGCTAATACCCCATATTTATTTTAATTTGCTTAGTGCCCAGTTCCGGAATCGAACCAGAGACACGAGGATTTTCAGTCCTCTGCTCTACCAACTGAGCTAACTGGGCATTTCGCTTTCTTACGTCAGCAAATAGAATTTTACATGAAAGATACATAATTGTCAAGACATTTTCTACAATTTTTTATTATAATTTTGCCGGGCAACTTTAGCCTATCATTTATTCGTCTGTTTTACGATGTCTTTATCTTGAAAGTTTCATCTTTTCAGGTTTACATTTTTCACATTACAACTCTGTATGCTCTTTACATCTTTGGAATTTGCTTCTACAAAATACTGATAGTAGTGCATATCAGTTGTCATGTTCTCCTGCTTGCCCGGTGATTTTACCTTTACTTCTAATTGCAGAAAAATCTTTCCCTTTGCGTTCTGTTTTAATCTCACCTTTCCCGGTTTGACTTTTTTAGAACTGCTGCTCTGTGAATCCTCGATAATACATAGTGTCTTGGATTTAAAATAAGACTTCTTATATCGGTTCAGTTTTTTATTAAAGGCAGATTTCTGGAACTTTGCTTTTGCCTGCTTGCCATTTGCTTTTACATATGCTTTCTGTGTTTTCTTTTGGAATTGTTTTAATTCGTCATAGCTTTTTATGATTCGGTATGTTTTCTTCTCGTTCAGATATTTTTCTGTTGAAGATGTGTATGATTTTTTAACCACAATTGTTTTCGGTGTAAAACCCTGTTTTTTCCCTGCTGCGTCCACCCCCATGACTGCTACTCCAAAGAATAATATCATACTCATAAAAATACACCCAATTTTTCTTTTCATGTTCCTTCTCCCATCTGTTCTTATGCTGGATTTTATGATTAGATTGACAAACATTCCGTATTTATTACATGATATCATATTGGCAGCTATCCACACAACAATATAGGCACCAACTGTCGTTTTCTGGCATGAATTGTCACTTTCCTTAAAAGCTAACAGGCGCATGAACCTTTCGGTTCACACGCCCAAACTGCTGACTAGCCTATGAATGTTTCATTGTCTTATTTGTTTTATTTTCTTATTTATTTCTTTTCCTGGTTTATACTCGCAGGTATCCTAGAGCATGCCTTCTTTAATCACATCATGATCTCTTAAGACCTTCTCAACAACCGTTCCTTTTACGACGCGAAGCAATGGTTTCTTTAACACATTGAGTGGTCCCGGCAGGGAAATCTCTAATGGGGATTTTCCATCCATCAGTTTTACACTGCTGTCTAAAAGTTCGCGGATGTCATAGACACTGCCCCATACCTCCGGCACACCACGGTCTACACCGAGAAGTCCATAGACTGCTTCCATTGCGGTTCTGACCGAATACTCTGTTGTAAATACCGTATCTCTCGGTGTCTCGGTAAACTGTCCTAAAAATGCGAAGTTGACACATCCATCCGGGATGACATCCGGGCGGTCGCCCTTGGTCCTTGGCATAAAGAATGCTGTAATGTATGGCATCATGGTCGGTACGGAAACGGCACTGTTTTCTGCAAGATCATCGATCTGGTCTGTCGGAACTCCGATATGATACAGCCACTCCTGTGTAATCTCTTTACCGGTACAGTCTTTCATCGGTTTCTTAATATAATCTCCCGGAACATCCGTAAAGAGTCCGTATACCCAGACGCATACTTTGTCTTTGTCCTGATCTTTGAACTGTCCCTGACGATTGATCGTCCAGCTTAACAGCCAGCTGGAATCCTGACAGCTTACAATACCACCGGTGACTACTTTTCCGCTTCTCGGATCACGTTTGCAGATGTTCGTAATATAAGGAATGATCTTATCATCCAATGTGGTGATCGTTGCAGACTCCCAGTTTGTCTTTGCGACATCTGAGCAGAATTTTTCCGGATGACCGAATGCCGGATCCTGTTTTGCGATGTTTTTCCAGAGGTTCCAGCAGCCGCTTGTTCTGACTTCTGCATCTCCGTTCGGTGCATGGTTCTGATCACCGTAGATCGTACCCTCTGTACAGCTTCCGTTGGTTACAAAGACTAAATCGTTTTCTGTCAGCATAATGCCGTTTTCTACGCCTTTGACTTTACACTCAATCGTTTTTGCAATTTTCTTATTGCCTTCAAATTCAAAAATAACATTGGTTACTTCCGTATTGAACTGGAAGTCTACGCCCGCATCCTCAAGATATTGCTGCATCGGAAGGATCAGGGAATCATATTGGTTATACTTTGTAAATTTTAATGCACTGAAATCCGGAAGTCCTGCAATATGATGGATAAATCTCTGGAAGTAGAGCTTCATCTCTAAGGCACTGTGCCAGTTTTCAAACGCAAACATGGTTCTCCAATAGAGCCAGAACGTGGAGTCAAATACTTCCTCGTCAAATACATCTTCGATCGTTTTATCATACAGGTCTTCATCCTTTGTCATGAACAGCTTCATGATCTCCATGCAGCCCTTCTGGCTTAAGTTAAATTTACCGTCTGTGTGCGCATCTTCGCCACGGTTTACGGTTGCACGGCACAGGGAGTAATTCGGGTCTTCTTTATTTAACCAGTAATATTCATCTAACACGGATATGCCCGGTGTCTCAATGGAAGGAATACTGCGGAACAAATCCCACAGACATTCAAAATGATTTTCCATCTCACGTCCGCCACGCATCACATAACCTCTGGTCGGGTCAAAAATACCGTCACAGGCACCGCCTGCAATATCCATTGCCTCTAAAATATGGATATGGGAACCCGGCATCTGTCCGTCTCTTACCAAGAAACATGCCGTTGCCAATGCTGCCAATCCGCTTCCTACGATGTAGGCATTTTTTTCATCGACACCTTCCGGCTTTTTCGGACGGGCAAATGCCTCGTAGTTACCATTGGTATAATAAATTCCCTTGCTGTTCTTTTCATGTTTTCCAAGTTCTGTATTACGATACTCTTCTTTTCCGGAATTACTTTTATTTTTCTTTGTCGTTTTATTCTCCGGCTTCTTATGATTTTTTGCTGCTACGGCTGCAACACTTGCACCTGCTGCAAGTGCTGCCACACCAATTCCAATACCTGTTTTTTTACTCATAAAAAATTCCACCTTTCTTCTGTCGGCTTCTGATTTTTCTTTTCAACTTCATCCTATTCCTCTCCGCCTTTTTTTCCAACTTACAAAAAAGGCAGAATGATAAATTTTTTATCATTCTACCCTTTTTGATAAGATTCATCCTTTTTTATTCTGCTCAAAATTCTGAATTGAATTCGTGATATTGCCATGTAACATCACACTCATTCTTTCCACAATCTCATGATAGTCTTCTTTCATCCCCTGCTTGATCCAGTCCAGCATCAGACCGACAAAGCCGTATTTGTGAAAATCTGCAATAAAACTTTTATTTTCCTCCGATAAACCTGTTCCCTTGCTCTTTTCCTCTACTACGCCGATGATCAGTTCATAAGTCAGCTTGTACAGATAATTCTCTATTTTTTCTTTGCTGACAGAATGGTATACATTGGTAATAAACGGTTTATTTTTCAATACCACTTCAAAAATCTGCTCTAAGCCTTCCTGCCAGGTATCATAGGTGCGCTTGTCCTGTAAAGCACGTTTTCCATCCTCTACACACGCCCACTCCGCCAGATCGTAGATGTCCTGAAAATGATAATAAAAAGTCATCCGGCTGATCCCGCAATCCGTTGTCAGGTCATTGATCGTAATTTTGTCCAAAGGTTTGCTTAACAGCAATTTTTTCAGTGAGTCCTCTAATGCCCGCTTGGTTGTATTTGACATAGCTCCTATCCCTTCCCATGGCGTAACTTACCGCTTAGTACTATTCCTCTTCTTCCTCTTCCGGCAAATCCCAACCCGGGTTCTCTTTGTCTGCGATCTGGGCGATCACATCTGCTAACTCCACATCACTTCTCAACGTCTGTACTGCGGACAGATTGACCGGTATGACACCACTCATGTCATAATGCATCTGCTGGGAATCGGCGCTTCCAAGATAGGTTGCTAATGCGATCGTCATTTCAAAATTCTCACAGTCCGGATTGACTCCGATACATTTTGCTTCTGTCACACACTTCATCTGCTTTGTCATTCCATCTATAGTAAAAACAGGAAGTGCTGCCACTCCGAGATTTTCTCCTAAGGCTTCTTTCATCTTGTCATAAGCTGACGCATCCTGTACTGCTGCCTGTACGGTTCCGTCTTTCAGTCCTGTGATCCCCGCATTTCCATCGGTATCGTTTAATACCTGCGGATTGGAACGGAATGTTGCAAGCCATGCATCTACTGTTTCCTTTGCTAATGGCTCGGATTCCTTCTGCTCGCCATTTTCTGACTGTGTGTTATCCTGTGTGGATTCTTCCGGCTGCGCTGCATCTGTTTGTGTGTTGTCCTGTGCTACGTCATCTGTCTGAGTATTATCTTTTGTGCCGTCTTCTGTACCGTCTGTTCCGTTTTCATCCTGCTCCGGCACTTCTACGACATCCTGTGCCTGATAAAATGCGTTTCGATAGTTCTCATCGTCTAATGGATATGCCAGCACTCCTTTTGCAAGAATCGTATCTAAATTCTGCACATCCTCTTGGGATAATGTTCTCTTATCATAATATAAAACATATGGGTTTGCCTCTACCGGGATTCCATATACTTTCTGCGCATATTTCGACAGATCACCAATGCTCGTTGCATTCGAGGAAAGTACATAATCTTCGGTCTCTCCCCAAAGTCTTGTCAAAAGACGGCTCTCGACAAGTTCTGCGGTCTGTGCACTGTTAAAAATAAAAATGTCCGGTGCCTTCTCGCGGTTTTCTTCCATCTTCTTTGCCGCTTTTTCCTCTGTATAGGCTGCATACTTAAATTCTAATTCTGCATCCTGATGTTTTGCCGCAAACATATCACATCTAGTCTTTAACCAGCTTCCCTTTTCATCTGACAGATCTGCTTTGCTTCCCCAAATCGTAAACTGATATACCGGTTTTGCTTCTTCGGTCTCTGTCTCTTCTCCGTTTTTATTTTTGGATGATTCTTTATTCCCTGATTTCCCACAGGCAGCCACTGCTACCGTCATCATAACGAGGACAAGGAACATTGCGAATAATCTTTTTTTCATGATCGATACCTCATTCTATGATTTCTTTTTTACCGAACTATCATACACCTTTTTCGCCTTTTTTGCTACTCCTATTTCCCTATCTTAAGAAAAAGACAAAAATTTCGCGCTTTTCTTTCCATTTTCATCATTTTAGTGCTATAATGAAATAAAGTATACTGTTACAGCACATTTGTTTTATTTTTTTCAAAGGAGGAGGACAATGACTACCATCAAAGACATTGCAGACCGCCTTGGCATCTCACTCAGCACGGTCTCCAAGGGTTTAAATGGTGCGAACGATATCAGCGAGGAGCTTCGCCAGCTTGTCTTAGATACAGCGGTTGAAATGGGTTATCAGACAAAGAAAATGAAAAAGGAGGAGTTCAAAAAACTCTGCCTTTTTATTAAAAATATGGATTACGAATCTCCGGAGGATTTCGGCTATGACATCATTCTGGGTTTTAAACAATCCGCTTTCCGGGACAATTGGAACGTCGATGTGATTCCGGTTACCCCTGATTTTCAGCTTTCTGAGAAATATGACACCTATATGCTTAAAAACGGATACAGCGGTGCATTTTTTGTCGGCTTTTCACTCCACGACACCTGGCTAGACCAGTTGCGGGATACGAAGATTCCTGCCGTCTTATTCGATAATTATATTCCGAACAATCCTCATGTTTCCTATATCGGAACGGATAATGATGAGGGTATTGATGCTGCGATCGAGCATCTCTATCAGCTTGGTCACAGAAAGATCGCCTTTTTGAACGGCCCGTCTTATTCAATGATCTCTAAGAGCCGTCATCAGGCGTTTATCGACAGTATGGAAAAACATGATCTGATCGTACATCCTGAACTGGCTGTCTATGGTGATTTCTCTTCGGAAACTGCCAGCGAGCATGTTCCGAATTTCTTAGCCAGTGGTGTCAGTGCGATCCTTTGCAGCAGCGATGTCATTGCAAGCGGAGTCTTCTCGGAATGCCAGCGTCGCGGATGCCGCATCCCAACCGATGTCAGCGTTATCGGTTTTGACGATCTGCCGATCTCTTCTACCTTACATCCGCTTCTGACTACGATCCGTCAGGACCGACTGGAGTTAGGAAGAACCGGTTATTTTTCTTTAAATTCCATGCTGCACGGTGTAGCACTCAGCAGGACACTTCTGCATCCTGAATTAGTAGTGCGTGCTTCTACGGCAAAACGGACAAAATAAAACACTTCACAAAGCACAATAAAGGCGGCCTGAACAAATTCTCAAGCCGCCTTTTTTCTCTTATTTTTTCATATCAGCTTCCTGCTGCAATTCCTATTTCTTTGTTGTTACTTTCACACTCTTGCTCCAGTCGGAATAATATTTCTGTTTTCCAACTGTTTTATAGGTACGGATTCTTACATAGTATTTCTTCTTTGCTTTTAACTTGGAAATCGTCTTCTTTGTCGTACTGTTCTTGTTCACAGTCACGGTCTTATTTCCACTCTTGAACTTGCTGTCTGTGGAATACTGGATCTGATAACCTTTTGTCTGCGTAGACTGTTTTTTCCATTTTGCTTCAAATCCTTTTTTCTTAGCACTCACTTTAGAAAGTTTTGTGCTCTTCGGATTGATCGTATAGCTTAAGGTCTTACTTCCTGAATACTTGCTTCCCTTGAAAGTAATCTTCACTTCATAGGTTCCGACATTTTTTCTGCCACTTGGTAATTTCACCTTATAATCCGCGTTTACCTTCAGCTCTTTTCCTTTGCTGTCCTTAACGGTTACAGATGGGGTCTGTTTCTTGCCGTTATAGGTATATTTTGTCTTTGATAATTTTATCTTTGATACCTTGGCAATCTTCACCGTTTTGGTCGTTGTCCCACACCGTGTACATGTGGTTGTAATCTTTCCATCCTTGCTTGCAGTTGCTTTCTGTGTCTTTGTTGTGGTGCTGTGACCTTTTGCTGCAATACTCTTTCCTGTGGAAAGTTTTTTATTACAGGTCTTACAGTAAGTATCTCCGGTATAGCCTGCTGTTTCACAGGTTGCCGCTTTCTGGTTTCGCACTTCTGTACTGGTATGTTTGCATGTCTGTCCCGGATCTGACGGATCCGTACTTCCACCGGAAGTAGATTTGGATGCCTCTGCCGTATTACCATAAGCTCCCATATTTGCCCTGTTTCCATTTGGAGACGGCTCATTCGCATAAGCCGCTGATGCTTCTCCTGCATCAATGCATGGACTTGTCATGGTATCTTTTACCCATGTTGCACCATTCCATCTTCCTGCTGCGGATTTCAGATGGAAATCTCCACTTGCTGCGTCTGCAAAACACGGATCCTTTGCGATACAGCCTGTGCCATAATCACTTAAGCTGTCATCTTTTGCTGTTCCATACAGGCAGGAGTATGTGATATTTTTTCCTTTATCTTCCTGCGCATTCGTTCCCTGCAACTCCAGAGTGGTTGCATTCCCCGCGATAATACTGTTTTTAATAACCGGTAATACATGACATCCGTATAAGATACCTGTATTACATCCTACAATCGTCAGATGATCCAACTGCATCTGCTTTCCTGCATTTTCTATAGCACTCTCACTCTCATCAAGACTTGAGACATATGCCGTAATACCCACTCCCTTTGTAAAGTTATAAATCCGGCAGTTTGACACTTCTACTAATGTCGCTACATCCGGATAATAATTTGTCCAGAGATAAATACCACAATCGCTGCTTTCTCCGTCTGTCCCTCTTCCTGCAATAGACACATTCTGAAGCTCTATCCGGCTCGCTATGGATCCATCCGATGATCCACCCCTGATATTGATATTAAGTCCCTTTTCAACGTCTTTCATCTGGCAATCTTTCATATACAGAGTTGCCGGTAGTTCCTTTATCGGCTTACTATTTATTTCAACTAATTTCGGACTGATGGTAATCTTTTTTTCAAATGTACAATTTTCAAAGATAGTTTCCGCACTTGCATCTTCATAGTTTCCATCTGTCCATGCTCCATTCAGATAGATATAATTTGCATAATAGCCATTCTCTCCAATAAAATGGATCGGCAGTGCTTTCGTTCCCTTTGCAATGAGTTTTCCTGTAGACTCTACCGTCAGATCTTTCATATAACAGGTTACGCCCGGTGCAATGGTCACTGTTCGTGCATTATCAACAGTCGGACTCTGCAAACGGTATGCCAGTCCTTCAATTTTTCCAAGATAACCGGTCTGTCCGGTAATCGTTTCCGGCTGCTCCGGTGTCGATCTTACTACTTCCGCATATTTTCCTATGTCTGCACCATAGTTACAAGTATTTGCCGCATAGGCCTTTGTTTGATCCGCATTAACATTTGCACCAATTCTGATCTTCAATGGTGCATACTGGTTTGCATTTTTTCCGGTTGCATCCGTATTCCCAATAAAGTGATTACCTTCCACTTCATAAGTTGCACATCCGCCTCTTAACCAACATGCCGGTCCTTTTAACTCATTGCCAGTTGTATTATGAAATGTATTATTTCTGACAACCGCGTTCGCAGACCATTCAATATAACTCATTCCCTCAGAAATCGTATTATTATAATATCCGTCTGACTCAAAATTGTTGCCTTCAACCAGGCAGGATAAATTCTCCGGATAGACATACTCCGTTCCTGTAGATTCTAAAGCTCGCCCCATTCCACGAAATGTTGAATTGGTTACCTTAACCTCCACTTTCCTGTCCATGGCATGGAAATAGATTGCCGAACTTCCATCCACTAATGAAGTCCCTGCTGCCGTTTTTGCCGCAACCACCTCACTGCTGTCAAAGGTACACTGATTTACTGTAAGATTAAAATTCCTGTCTGTCTCATCAGATGTACTGTCTACGGATAACATTCCTTCCACATCACTTGCTAAATATTCTCCACCGTTGATAAACTGACAATATTCAAAGGTTGCACCTTCACAGGTCCGCTCTGTATCTTCCTCTATCTGTGTATCAAATATAATCCCTGCCCAATTCTCATCATTTGTATCATTTTTAAAAATGATCGGTTCTTCTGCCGTTCCCTTTGCAGTAAGAGAACCATACAGAATCCTAAGACCTGATGCAGATTTTACATCTGTTTGGTCAATCTTACCATGAGAAGTATTCCCCTGTCCGAAACAGATCGTCGTTCCCGGATCGATCGTTAAATCTCCGATAATTACAGGGTTGATCAGGGTAGAATCCGTTATAATATAATAGATATTATCCTTTGTCTAGTGCTGTGAACCCTCAATCCTTCCATAAACCAGTACTGTATTTTTTTCATCCGCAGACTCTGCTTTAACCTCCGTAGTCTCTGCTTTCGGTTCATCTGTCTCTGCTGTCTTTTCCTGTGCTTCCTGCGGTGTGTCCGCATATGCCAGAACCGGGCACATGGTGAATACCAGTGCAAACGCCAGACCTGCTGAAAGTATCTTTTTCATAAAGCCTTTCATATGCTCCCTCCTTTTCTTTGTTTCATATAATTATTCATAATATAGCTTTTGCCATTCTATTTGTGCGTATTATAACATGAAGCTGTTAGATTTGCGGGAGAATTTCCGTTTTAGTCATTGACTGTTTTGGTAATTCAGGGAATTGCTATACAAGAAAAAGAATGCACAAAAAAAGCACGCATAAAATGCATACTTTCTTATTTCCTTCAATTATCATGCCGGCGATCGGAATCGAACCGATACTGTGTTTCCACAACAGGATTTTAAGTCCTGCGCGTCTGCCAGTTCCGCCACGCCGGCAAAATGGATGGAGGTGGATTCGAACCACCGAAGCAATATGCAGCAGATTTACAGTCTGTCCCCTTTGGCCACTCGGGAATCCATCCATTTCATTGTCATTTCAAAATCTGCCCTGACAATGAGATATTATATCATATGAATTTTTCCGATGCAAGATATAATTTTTATTTTTTCAAATTTTTTTGTCCTTTACTCCAGAAGTACTTCACCGGATGTCTCTTTCAGACGCAGTACCACTGCCGAAAATTCCGTCAGGGTGATGTTCAGTTTTCCACCCTTTACCTCATAGGTCACCGGATTGGTAGAAAATCCATCCTCATGGGAATACATGATCTGCTCTAACTCACATTCTTTTGGCAGTCCCACCGGCCATACGACCATCTCTACGGTACGGCTGACCGCATCGTTGTTAAGTACCACTAAAAAATGTTCCCTGCGATTATAACGCGCATAACATAAGAAGTTGTACTCGCCCCATACGAACTGTATCGAACCGGTCTTAAATGCTTCATGCTCTTTGTGAATTCTGATCATTTCCCGATGGAAATTCAAAAGATCCATATCCTCACTTCCCCACGGATAGGTCCTGCGGTTATCCGGGTCTGTAAATCCTACCTGTCCTGCTTCATCTCCATAGTAAAGAGTCGGCGCTCCGGGCCATGTCATTTGAAAGACTACGGCTTCTTTCATCACAGCTTTGTTGATGCCTCTGCCTGCCGCATCCGTTCCTAATTGTTCTGCTCTTCCTACTTTTTTATTGGTACGCGTTAAAAAGCGGGAATGGTCGTGGTTAGACAATTCATTCATGGCGCACTGTAAAGAAGAGGTCATAAAGCGTGTCATGTGATGACGCATTGCTCCCTCAAAATCTCCCGGATTTCCAAAGCACTCACCACGATATTCATCACTGTGTTTTTCCATTCCGGTCAAAAACCAGGTGATCGGCTCCATGAACGCATCGTAGTTCATGATCGTGTCCCACTCATCTCCTAAAAGCCACGATTTCGGATCACCATAGTGCTCTGCTAAGATCACCGCATTCGGATTTGCCTCTTTGACCGCTTTTCTGAATTCTTTCCAGAAACGATGGTTGACCTCCGGACTGTGTCCTAAGTCCGCTGCCACGTCCAGTCTCCAGCCGTCTACATTATATGGAGGAGATACCCATTTTCTTCCGATATCCAGCACATAGTTCCACAATTCCTGTGAACCCTCATAATTCAGTTTCGGAAGTGTCTCGAAGCCCCACCAGCCCTCATAACTTCCGTTATCCGGCCATGCTTCCTGATTCTGGAATGCAAAAAAGTCACGATACGGACTTTCCCCGCTGACGTAAGCTCCCGGTGCGTATCCGCCCTGCTGCTCGTATAATTTCTCACGGTCTAACCATTTGTGGAAGGAACCGCAGTGATTAAAGACTCCGTCTAAAATAATCTTCATGCCATGTGCATGCACTTCTTCTACAAATTTTGCAAAATATGCATTGCTCGCCTCTAAGTTACGCTTATCGGTCACTCGCGTAATATAACGTGCCGCCTGTGTATTGTCTTTGCAGCCTTCCGGTAAAACTGCTCCTTCATCGACCACAATGTTACTCACATGCGGGTCGATATAATCATAGTCCTGACAGTCGTATTTATGATTAGACGGTGATACGAATAACGGATTAAAATAGAGTACTTCGATTCCAAGCTCCTGCAAATAGTCGAGCTTTTGTCTGACTCCCTCTAAATCTCCGCCATAAAATTCACGGACGCTGATCCCCTGCGGACAGTGTGCCCAGTTCTCTACATGCTTTGTAGGACCATCCACATAGTAATACTCGCCGTCTAACACATCTCCTGCCGGATTTCCATTATAGAAGCGGTCTACTAAGATCTGATACATGACCGCTCCCTTTGCCCATTCCGGAGTGGAAAATCCCGGCACGATGCAAAAATAATATTCTTCTCTCGGTTTATCGTTCACACCGTATCTGTCATAGTAACATTCCAAAATTCCGGTTACGACTTTGAAATAATAGAAAAACGGTTCGCTTCCAAGCTGGATCTCTACGGAATAATAGTCAAAATCCCACTTGGTCTCTGTCCTTTTCATCCGTTGCTTTTTCTCCCTGGAACAGAGCCAGACCATATCCACGTTGTCACGCTTTGTTCTGAAACGAATCGTTACTTTGTCATTTTCCCTTGGTTCGGCAGGACTGCGGTAATCCTTAGTTCCATCTGAAAACAATGCCTTTTTACTGAGCACCGGACGCATCTGCATCATATACCGCTCGATCCTGCTCAGATCATAAATGGACTTCTGATTCATACTTCAACCTCTTTACATATTTATGTGTCAATTATAACATATTCCTTTCTCCCGAAAAAGGGATATAAAACAAAAAAGACAGTCGTTAAACTGTCTTTTGGGAGAAGGTATTTTTACTATGGGGTGTAGCAAAAACTATATAATGTATTGGGGGGTTTTTACGGTTATTATTGTAGCATCTGTCTACAGATAAGTGTGCACAAAATTGATAATTTTTTCACGAACTTTCTGTACAGATTATACAGACCCTTTTTACATACCCTTCTTTTTTAGAATTCATTTTTCACAATTTTCGTGTATTTTCGCTGTTTTTCTTTGTAATCTGCCTTTTACAGTCCGGAACGGTTTTCAAACAGTGCTTCGAACTCTTCTCTGGTGATCTTCTCTTTTTCTAAAAGAAGCTCTACGCAGGCATCTAACACATCTTTGTGTGCACTGATGATCTTCTTTGCCTCTTCATGGCATTCGTCAATAATTCGTTTTATTTCGGCATCGATCTTGGATGCAACATCCTCGCCGTAACCACGGGTATGTGCAAGATCGCGTCCGATGAATACTTCATCGTCCTCGTTTGCATAGTTGATCAGTCCTATATCCTCGGACATACCGAACTTCGTTACCATTGCTCTTGCTAATGCCGTTGCCTGCTTGATATCCTGGGATGCACCTGTTGTAATGTCATCAAAGATCAGTTCCTCAGCCACACGTCCGCCTAAGTCTACTGTGATCTCCTGTAACATTCTGCCCCTGGTATTAAACATTTCGTCTTTTTCCGGTAATGGCATGGTATATCCTGCCGCTCCTGCGCCGGTCGGTATGATCGATACGGAATATACCGGTCCGACATCCGGAAGTACATGGAATAAGATCGCATGTCCTGATTCGTGATAAGCCGTGATCTTTTTCTCTTTATCACTGATAATACGGCTCTTCTTCTCCGCCCCGATCCCGACTTTTACGAGATCGGAAGAGCGTCGTGTAGGGAAAGAGTGTAGATCTCGGTGGTCGC
>OLJW01001635.1_pt1 | contig 23624 bp, 17 predicted proteins | sample 1603411 | NCBI WGS metagenome assembly OLJW01 (sample SAMN04168659, study PRJEB22393) | human gut metagenome | biome: human gut microbiome; feature: stool | host: Homo sapiens | collected 2014-05-12 | reverse complement strand
GCGACCACCGAGATCTACACTCTTTCCCTACACGACGCTCTTCCGATCTGAATTGTTTGAGCAGCTTACAGGACTTCATCAAATTCCTGAGGGAGCTTACAATATTAGAGCAAACAGCAAAAAAGACAGCAGAAATACAACAGAAAATATAGATATTGTCACAAAGGATTACAAAGACGGCATAGACATATATGTAAAGCCCGGCACCAAAAATGAAAGCGTTCATATACCTGTAGTTATTAGTAAAACAGGTCTTGAGGAGTGTGTGTACAATGACTTTCACATTGGAGAAGGTGCTGATGTTTTGATTGTGGCAGGATGTGGTATTCACAACAGTGGTGATAAATTATCACAGCATGATGGTATCCATACATTTTACATTGGAAAAAATGCAAAAGTAAAATATGTGGAAAAGCATTATGGAAAAGGTGATGGTAACGGTGAAAATGTTATGAATCCTACAACTATTGTAAACATCGAAGAAGGTGGATACATGGAAATGGAAACAGTACAGATAAAAGGTATTGATTCTACAAACAGGGTCACAAAGGCAAAACTTGATAAAGATGCAAAAATTGTTATTACTGAAAGATTATTAACTCATGGCAATCAGGTGGCAACCACAAGATTTGATGTTGATATGGATGGAGAAGGTTCAAGCGCCAATGTAGTGTCAAGATCAGTTGCAAAAAATAACTCAAAGCAGACATTTTATTCAGTAATAAATGGAAACAACAAATGTAACGGACATTCTGAATGTGATGCCATTATTATGGACAATGCAAAAATCAGTGCAATTCCTGAAATTACTGCCAATCATTTGGAGGCTTCACTGATACATGAAGCTGCAATTGGTAAAATAGCAGGTGAACAGCTTATAAAACTTCAGACTTTAGGACTTACTGAAGAGGAAGCAGAAGAGCAGATTGTAAATGGATTTTTAAGATAGTTACAGCATACAATTATATAACAAATAAAAAAGGTATATGTATGAATGAAAAACTTGATAATCAATTAAATCTGGCAATGGATTTGTCAGAGGGAAATTTAAGCAAATCCCAGGAACTGTCAACCGGATACAACCCGGAGGATAATTCCTGGGATTTAATTGTACGGTATGGCGGAAACGTGGATGAAATAAAAAATCTGGCAAATAGTGTAAAAGAATTGGGTGGAGGCTATGCTATAGTAAACGCCAATAAAATGTTTGTAGATATGATAGCCAATCTTGATTCCGTAATTTACGTTGAAAAACCTAAGTCTTTGGAGTTTGCTATAATTAATGGAAAAAGGTCATCCTGTATCAATCAGGTTCAGATTGGAAGAGGTGGACTGTTTGGGGAAGGTGTATTTGTTGCCATAATTGATAGTGGAATAGATTATACAAATAGTGCTTTTATTGATGAAAATGGAAACACCCGAATATACAAATTGTATGATCAGGTAACAGGCGTTGTGTATGATAGTGAAGAGATTAATCAGGCAATTGGCAGTAATAATCCATATGAACTAGTAAATTCAAGAGACCTATCAGGTCATGGAACACATGTGGCAGGAATAGCAGCAGGAAATAATGGAGTGGCACCAAAAAGTAAGTTGTTGGTGGTGAAAATGAATACAGAAAGGGAAAACTCATTTCCAAGAACCACTGAGCTAATGGAGGCCATAGATTTTGTTATAAAAGAGGCAAATAAAGAAAACAAACCGGTAGCAATAAATATAAGTTTTGGAAATACATATGGCTCCCATGATGGAACCTCTCTTTTATCAACATATATAGACTATGTGGCTGATAGAAACAGAACAGTTATAGCTATTGGAACAGGCAATGAAGGAGACAGCGGAGGACATACAGGCGGATATCTTACAGATGCAAATGAAAATGTAGAACTTGAAATATCCCGTTATGAAAAGTCTTTAGCAGTGCAAATATGGAAAGATTATGTAGAAGAATTTGATATTCAAGTAATAGCTCCTTCTGGTGAAAGAACTCAGGTTATTTCAAAAGAAGGCTATATTTACAGGGAAACATTGGGAGAAACGGATATATATATACTGTATGGAACTCCAAGACCATATAGCAGGTTTCAGGAAATATATATAAGTCTGACACCACAAAACATATATCTGAACAGTGGTATATGGATTATAAATTTAATACCAAGGAAAGTAGTCAATGGAAGGTATGATATGTGGCTTCCCGCAAGAGGAAGCATAAATAAAAGCACAAGATTTTTAAAACCGGATCCGGACATTACACTAACTATTCCATCAGGTACAAATAAGGCAATTAGTGTAGGAGCATACAACAGTTATAATGATACTATAGCATCCTTTTCAGGAAGAGGATTTACAAGAGAGGAAAATCAGGTAAAACCTGACATAGTAGCACCGGGAGTAAATATTGTTTCAGCTTCAAATGCAGGTGGAACAAATTCAATGAGTGGTACATCTATGGCAACGCCCTTTGTAACAGGAGGTGCAGCCCTTATGATGGAATGGGGAATTGTCCGTGGAAATGACAGATATTTATATGGAGAAAAAGTAAAAGCGTATATGATAAGAGGTGCAAGAAAATTGCCAGGATTAAACAGGTGGCCAAACAAACAGGCAGGCTGGGGAGCGCTTTGTTTAGAAAAAAGCTTTCCACAAAAAATGCTCTAAAGACATGCCCACAGCCTAATGTAATTTTAGATAAATATGATAAGGATACAAAAGCATTAATTAACGAATAAATTAGCCATAAATATTAGAGTTGACACATATACTATTAATGTATATACTAAAAATAATTAAATAAAGATTATTTCCAGTAAGAGGGAGTAGTTCACAGCTTATGGCTGTTATGCTTTTCGTCATCACGTTTTTATACCGGAAAGCATACTGAAACAAGAACGAGACTTTTACCGTATTTTTTTGATGCGGTAAAAGTCTCGTTCTTGTTTTATTTTTTAGGGAAAAATATTGTCAAAATTTCTTAAGCGATAAACAGAAACCAGACAAAATGCACTTGTAAAAGAAGAAAAGTTGTCAGAAAAAATTGTATTAAAGGAGGAACATATGGAAGAAAGGAACATTATCATTACAGGAAAAAAGAAAACTGCATTTGAAATTTTTGTGGGGCAGTTTAAAGATTTGTTAGTTATTATTTTAATAATTGCAGCAATTATTTCAGCAGTAACAGAGTCAGTGGAAAGTACAATAGTTATATTTATTGTTCTTTTATTAAATGCAATTGTTGGAACAATTCAGGAAGTAAAGGCAATTAAGTCACTGGAAAGTTTGAAAAGTCTTTCTGCACCAAAAGCAAAATTAATAAAGGATGGACGAACAATTATTATCGACAGTGAAGATGTGAAAGTTGGAGACAGACTGTTAATTGAAGCAGGAGATATGATAGTAGCAGATGGAAGAATTGACAAAAATTATTCAGTAAAAGTTAATGAAAGTGCATTAACAGGTGAGTCAGTAAGCGTTGAAAAAACAGATGATGTTTATTCCGGCACATATGTTACATTTGGAAGAGCCGAAATTGTGGTAACAAAAATTGGAATGAATACAGAGATTGGCAAAATTGCAGCAATGTTAAATAATCAAAAAGAAAGAAAAACACCACTTCAGATAAAACTTGACAATTTTAGTAAAAAGCTTGCCATTATCATTATGGCAATTAGTGTAATTATATTTGGTTTGTATGTAAAGCAGGGATTTAATATATTTGACTCAATGATGTTTGCGGTGGCCGTTGCAGTAGCTGCAATTCCTGAAGCATTAGGTTCAATAGTTACCATAGTTCAGGCAATAGGAACGTCTAGAATGGCAAAAGAAAATACAATTATAAGAAATTTGAATGCAGTGGAAACATTGGGGTGTGTATCGGTAATCTGCTCCGACAAAACCGGAACACTTACACAAAACAAAATGACAGTAAAAAATGCATTTGTAAATAATAAAAATATAAAAATTAAGGACTTGGACATGGCAGGAGAAAGTGAAAAGAAAATCATTGCCTGCGCCATACTTGCAAATGACAGTGAAAAAACAAAGGATGGATTTAGAGGTGAACCAACAGAAGTTGCATTGATGGAAACAATGGATTATGTTGGAAATAAAAAATATACGGAAGAACTTTTGAACAAAAAGAGAATTGCAGAACTGCCATTTGATTCAACAAGGAAAATGATGAGTGTGATGTGCGAAAATAATAATGAAAATATTATTTTTACAAAAGGGGCACCGGATTATTTAATAGACAGATGTGAATATATATTAACAGACAAAGGTGTGGAAAAAATCACATCTGAACATAAAGAAGCAATAGAAAAACAAAATCGAATTTATGGAGAAATGGGCCAGAGAGTTATTGCTTTTGCTTATAAAGAAACCAGTGAACAATTGACTTCAAATCAGGAAAATAGTCTTATATTTATTGGTCTTATGTCAATGATTGATCCTCCAAGAGAACAGTCAAAAGAAGCAGTAAAAATGGCAAAAGAAGCGGGAATAAAACCTATTATGATAACAGGTGACAATGTAAATACGGCAAGGGCAATTGCAAAGGAAATAGGTATATATCAAAATGGTGATGAAGCAGTAGACGGTCAGACATTAAAGAATATGTCTGAAAAGCAACTTGAAGACAATTTGGATAAAATATCAGTATATGCAAGAGTGTCTCCTAGTGACAAAATACGAATAGTAAAAGCGTGGCAGAAAAAAGGCTATGTAACAGCCATGACAGGTGATGGCGTAAACGATGCACCGTCTCTTAAAAGTTCTGATATTGGAGTAGGAATGGGGTCTGGTACTGAAGTTGCAAAAGATGCCTCTGACATGGTGATTGTGGATGACAATTTTTCAACAATTATAAAAGCTGTATCAAATGGCAGAAGTGTTTACAGGAATATTATCAATGCAATAGTGTTTTTAATGTCAGGAAACCTTGCTGCAATAATATCAATAGTTTTAACATCACTTATGGGACTTTCATCACCATTTACCGCAATACAACTGCTATTTATCAATCTTGTAACAGATTCACTTCCTGCACTTGCAATAGGAATGGAAAAAAATGATGACAGCCTTTTAAAAGAAAAACCAAGAAATAAAAATGAAGAAATTGTCTCAAAGACTTTTTTAACGAAGGTGGCAATACAGGGGACATTAATAAGCATTGTGGTATTAACCGCATACTTTTGGGGATTACAGGTAAGTGCAAAAACAGCTACAACATACGCCTTTATTACTTTAATATTTGCACGACTTTTTCATGGATTTAACTGTAGAAGTAAAGAATCGGTATGCAAAATAGGATTGTTCTCAAATATGTACACAGTTTACGCATTACTGACCGGTGTGATACTTGTAATGATTATTTCATTTGTTCCGGGATTGAATGTATTGTTTGGTATATATTGGACAAATAATATACAGATAATTTATTTGCTGGGACTGGCATTTATTCCAACACTGACAATTCAAATTTTCAAAATGTTATGGTATATTTAAATAGTATCAAAGTCTTATAATACAATAAAGGATAAAGCAATACCGTAAGAACAGTTTGACATAGGAGGAAAAATGAAGAATAACGTAAAATGTATATTAGTTGTAGAAGATGAAGAAAAGTTAAGAAGTACAGTAGCTGATTTTTTGAAATTATATGATTATGAAATAATCGAGGCAAAAGACGGTCAGGAGGCAATTGAACAATTTGAAAAGAACATTGATATAATTGATTTGGTCCTACTCGACATTATGCTTCCGGTATATGATGGTCAATACGTGTTAAAAAAAATAAGAGAAACATCAGAAGTGCCGGTTATTATGATGACTGCAAAATCAGGAGATTATGAGCAGATTAAAAGTTTTGGAAACGGTGTTGATGATTACATTAAAAAGCCGTTTATGCTTGCGTTGCTAAAGGCAAGAGTAGAGGCTGTGTTAAAACGTAGCCTGAAAAAACAGGAAAAAAGAGAAAAATTGGATGCAGGAAAATTGCACCTGGACTGTACAGCCAGAAAAGTATATCTGGACGATCAGTATATTGTAACAACACCAAAGGAATTTGACCTGTTAAGTTTTCTTATTGAAAATCAGAAAGTTACGCTTAAAAGAGAACAGATATTAGATGCTGTATGGGGACAGGATTATGATGGTACTTACCGTACAGTTGACACAATTATCAAACAGTTACGTATAAAATTAGGGGAGGAATGTCCATACATAAAGTCAATTTATGGTATTGGATACATATTTGAAATTGAAGATATTTAAGACTATAAAAAGCAGAATGATTTTTATGCAATTGGTTGTTATAACAGTTGCATTGGGTATTGTTTTTATTTTGTTTAGTGCTTTTGCAGATGAGTACTATTTTGTTAGCAAATTGGATGCAATGGAAGAATACGTTGACATGCTTGAGAATGAAGACATGGAAAATATTGCCAACACAACAAGGGCAATTCTTTTAGCGGAAGAGCAAAATATAAGATTTGTAATCAGCAATGAAAAATTTCAGGCGATATATGTTACATATTCATTACAGGACAAAACTTCACAACAGGCAAAGGTAGCAAATCATATAGTAAAACGTCTTCAGAAATATTCAGAAGGAAAAACTATCAAGAAAAATGGCAAAAACAGAATATCAGTAAGAAAAGTTATTATACAGAAAAATCATAAGTATTATGTATATGCTTATGAAACAAAATTGAGCAAAAACATAAAAATATCATATTATATATGGTTTTTCGGGGTCGTAATAGTTATGGTATTAATTTTGGCAATTATAATGTCTATCATAATATCAAACAGATTGTGCAGACCTATTAAACAAATTGAGAGAAATACCAGAGAAGCTGTAAATAACAACTACAAGGTAAACATAAATGAAAATCAGGAGTTTTTGGAGCTTTCAGGACTTGCCCATAGTATTAACATAATGATGTCAAAAATAAGAGAGCAGATAGAAAGTCTTGAAAATGAAATTGAACATAAGACAAAAGTTGAAAATCTAAGAAGACAATTTGTCAACAATGTTTCACATGAAATGAAAACGCCCCTTGCAATTATTTCAAATCAGGTAGAGATGCTTGAACTGTTAAAAGATGAAAAGAAAAAAAAGGAATATTGCAGATCAATCATAGAAGAAGCTGAAAACATGTCTCAGATGATTAATGATATGATTGTGATTTATTCCATACAGGCTGATGAGGACGGACTTAAGGTAGTAAATGCAAATATCAATGAGTTGGTTGAATTTACATGTAGAGACTATGACAAATTGTATGAGTTAAAGAATATTAATATAGTTGAAGAGTACCCAAAAGAATGTTATGCATATGTTAATGAAAGATTTTTTTCACAGGCGGTCAGCAATTATATAACCAACGCCATAAAGCATTGCAGGGATAATGGAACAATTCATGTTAGAGTTGTATCTCAGGAAACATTTGTCAGAGTGGAAGTTGAAAATGACGGAGAAAATATACCGGAAAGTAAGAAAAACTGCATATGGGATATGTTCTACAAAGGTGACAACAGTGGTCTTGCCGACAGTCAAAAAGGAAGTGGTCTTGGACTGTATCTTGTAAGAAGTATTATTGAACTTCACGGTGGCACTTATGGATTTGAAAATTTAAATCAGGGCGTAAAGTTCTATATCAACATACCTAAAGTGCAAAAAAAAGATTAATATAAAATTGAATTAAATTAGTGTCAAGGGTATAATTTTTATAGATTTTTTGAAAGGAAGATTTATATGATAAGATTTACTACCATTGGCACTAATTTTGTTGTGGACTGGTTTTTGGAAGCTACAAAGCAGTGCCCTGATTTGGAATATGTAGGAACATATTCAAGAAGTATTCAAAAAGCAAAAGAGTTTGGTGAAAAATACGGCAGTAAACTGTATTTTGACGATTTGGAAGAGTTGGCAAAATGTGAGTCAATAGATGCGGTATATATAGCAAGTCCAACATATGCTCACTTTGAACAGGCCATGTTGATGCTTAAAAATAAAAAACACGTACTGCTTGAAAAACCAATGGCAAGCAATGCAGAAGAAGTAAAGCAATTGATAGATACTGCAAAAGAAAACAATGTAGTTTTGTTAGAGGCAATGAAATCGGTTTTTGATCCGGGATTTGAAGCAATAAAACAGGCAATATCAAAGATTGGAAAAGTCAGAAGAGCAAGTTTTCAATTCTGTCAGTATTCATCAAGATATGACAAATTTAAAAATGGAATTGTTGAAAATGCTTTTAATCCTGATTTGTCAAATGGCGCCATTATGGACATAGGAGTTTACTGTGTTCACCCGATGGTAAAATTGTTTGGGATGCCTACTGAAATAAAGTCAGATGCAGTGATTTTAAAAGACAGTATAGATGGCGAAGGTACTATTATTTTTAAATATGAAGATATGCTTGGAGAAGTTTTATATTCAAAAATAACAAACAGTTTTGTACTAAGTCAGATTCAAGGGGAAAAAGGTGCAGTAATTATCGATGAAATCTCAATTCCAAGAAATGTATCTATTCATTACAATGATGCTACAGTGGAACAGATGAAAGTGGAACCATGCGACAACAATTTGAAATATGAAGCAATGGAATGGGCAAGGATGATTAATGAAAAAGACTACAGTGATAAACATAGCAAATATTCATTAATGGCACTTGAAGTTATGGATAAGGCAAGAAAGCAGCAGGGAATAGTATTTCCGGCCGACAAGAAGTAAAGAGATTCTATTAAATATTTTATAACTATTGATATTTAAAATTAAATTGCTTGCAAATTGTATTTATTATGATAGAATACAACAGGTCGTTTGGTCTAAAAATAGATATTTCTTCAGAATGATATTATTTATTGAAACAAAGTAATAATTCAATGAACTGTTACTGTTTATAAGAATAATGTGATAGTTGATTAAAACAAATACAAAATGGAAAAGGAAAATGAGGTACGATTATGCTAAGTATACAGCAGGCCGCAGCAAAATATTCAGATAGCGGAATTAAAAAGACAAAAATGTCGGTTTTAAAAATGTTTATAATGGCATTTATGGCAGGAATGTTTATATCATTTGCAGGAGTTGCGTCATCTGTTGCAGCTACAACAGTGGACAATGCATCACTTGGAAAACTTATTGCATCATTAGTTTTCCCGGCAGGACTTGCAATGGTTATTTTAAACAGTTCAGAGTTATTTACAGGAAACAATCTGCTGATTATTTCAGTTTTAGATAAAAGAATCAAATTACTTGATATGTTAAAGAACTGGATTGTTGTTTATATCGGAAATTTTTTGGGATCAATTTTTGTTACAGGATTTTATGCATTAGGACATGAGTTTTCATTATTTAATAATGGTGTGGCAAAAAATATTATGACAACAGCAGTGGCAAAGTGTAATTTGTCATTTTCAGATGCATTTATAAAAGCTATTTTCTGTAACATATTGGTATGTGTAGCCGTTATGATGGCGCTTACAGCTGAAAGAGTTTCGGGAAAGATTATATCACTGTTTTTACCTATCATGGTATTCGTTATCTCAGGTTTTGAACATAGCGTTGCCAATATGAGTTACATTAGTGGTGGACTTTTTATCCACTTACAGTATGGAAATTTAGGTGTTGATACAGCAGGACTTACATGGTACAACTTTTTAGTTGCAAATTTGGTGCCTGTTACACTTGGAAATATTGTGGGCGGACTTTTAATTGGATGTGCTTATTGGTTTATAAAAAGAGATAATAAGCAGTAAAAGCCACAAATACAAACTCCCAAAGTAGAACACCTGTGGCAACAGAAAATGTTTGAATATTGTAGTTTAAAAACAAATAGTCAAATACCACATAAGCGAGGATTACGCTGATCACAAATATAGCAATATCTACAGCCAAAATTGAATTTTTGGTAAAATTTATATATGAATAGAATAAAACAGGAATAGAAATCAGACCGCAGACTAACCCTGCAAATGCAGTAGGAAAGTAACTGCGGTTTTTTCTTGCAAAAATATAGTAGCCGATGACAACCCAAACAAGCATGGGAAAATACAATAGTTTTAAATGCTCCACAGTGCTTTCGTTGACAGGACAGATTAAACCTACAAATGAATTATTACCGGACCATTCATAAACAAAATGAAGTATACATCCCAGAATAATGGTAAACACAATTCCAATCAAAATAAATTTATGAAAATTCTTAAACATAAAATCCTCCATAATTTAGCTTTTGACTATTATTTTTTACACTTATAATATTTTCATTCAATATATATTATTAAAAAGTATAATTTTCTCATTTGTTGTTTATATATTATTTTTACTGACTATAATTTTTTCTCAAACGTTTATGCATTATTTTTGAACATAATATTTTCTTAAGTGGAAGTTTGTATTGTAATATTTTAAGGAGATTAATGTTATAATGTAAAATACGACAATAAGTTTGTTGACATACTGACTAAAACGCGTTAATATACTGAGTGCACAATTTAATCCAGTAAGGGCTAGTACTGGTTTCGACAGGGATTTGGAATCTGGTGAAGCTATCCGTAGGCGATACGTCAAATCGCGACATTAAAATTAAACGCTGAAGATAATTTAGCTTACGCTGCCTAGTTGCAGCTGTCACTAACAGGCCTCCTACAACCTGTTAGCTGGCATCGACTTTGGTAGGGAACCCTTTATACAAAGCTTTGAGTATAAAGGAGCAATATGAAGCTACTAAGAGGTATAGAATGTTAGTTTTCGATACTTTGAGGGAATGTTAAATAACTGACTATGATAGTAGAAGAACAGTGGAAGGATTTTTGGACAGGGGTTCGACTCCCCTCTAGTCCAGTCATTGTACTAAGGAGGGACCCATCGTAGATGGGAGAATTCCTTAGTACTTACAGCAAGGAGGGACCCGTCGTAGATGGGAGGATTCCTTAGTACTTACAGCAAGGAGGGACCCACCATAGGTGGGAGGATTCCTTAATATATAAAAAAGTTGTAATTTCCGGAACAGGAAGTTGCAACTTTTTTTTATATCAAACACATAATAAACACATCTTTTTGTTAAGTTTTAATTAATATGATAGAATATAGTTAAAGCTTGATAGGAGGAATCACATGGCACAGTTAAAAATATTAGTAGTTGATGATGAAGCGAGAATGAGAAAGCTTGTAAAAGATTTTCTTGTGAGAAAAAATTACGAAGTAGTTGAGGCTGCAGATGGCGAAGAGGCTATAGATTTATTCGTGACACACAATGACTTTGACCTTATTTTGCTGGATGTTATGATGCCTAAAATGGATGGTTGGGAAGTATGTAGGGAAATCAGAAAGTTTTCAAAAGTTCCAATTATTATGCTTACTGCAAAAAGTGAGGAAAGTGATGAACTTCTGGGATTTGAACTTGGTGTAGACGAGTACATTTCAAAGCCATTTAGCCCAAGAATACTAGTGGCAAGAGTTGATGCCATTTTAAGAAGGACAAACAATATAGATCAAAATGAAATAGAGACAGCAGGAGACATTGAAATCAACAAGGCTGCACATATAGTTACAGTAAAGGGACAGCCTATAGAGCTTAGTTTTAAGGAATTTGAACTGCTTTCTTATTTTGTACAGAACAAAGGTATTGCCCTTTCAAGAGAGAACATATTAAACAATGTATGGAATTATGATTATTTTGGTGACGCAAGAACAATCGACACTCACGTTAAAAAGTTAAGAAGCAAGCTTGGAGAGTGCGGAAAGTATATTCTCACAATCTGGGGCATGGGTTATAAATTTGAAGTAAATTAAAGAATTAAAGGTAAAATATATTTACAGTACAACCAGAGGTATACAATGAAAAAATCCATTAGATATAAAATGACGGCTTTTATAGTGATTATTATGGCATTATCCATAGCGTCTGTTGTGATTTTCAGTAGTCTTTTTATGGGAAAGTATTACACTTACAAAAAGCAGACATCCATAAAACAGGTATATAAACAGCTGGAAAATATTATGGCGGAGGACGAAAATTTTGAAGAGTCAAAAAGCACAACAAAATTAAACCACATATGTGAAAAATCAGGGGCCACTTTGATTGTAATAGATTCATCAGGCCATGATGTATACAATTATGGTGCAGGTCAGATGTTGTTGGACAGATGGCAGGATATGATTTTTGGAAAAAATATTGGACAGAAGAATCAGCCAAAGCAGATAGAAGAAGGCGACAATTATAAATTAAGTTCCACTATTGATAAAAATTCAACAAAATATTATGAGCTGACGGCAAGTTTTGACAATGGTTCCATTGCAATTATTAGAATGTCCGTTGAAAGTTTTAAGGAAAGTATTAGTATTTCAAATAAGTTTTATTTGGGAATAGGTATTGTGGCTATTGTAGTAGCAACAGTTATTATTTTAATTGTTACAAGCAGATACACAAAACCTTTGCTGGAGCTTGCTGATATTTCAAAAAGAATGTCAACTCTTGATTTTAATGCAAAATATACAGGACATCACAATGATGAGTTGGGAGTTCTTGGAAATAGCATGAATAATATGTCAGACAAACTGGAACATGCCATTACTGACCTTAAATCAGCCAATTTGGAATTACAAAAAGATATAGAGAAAAAAGAAGAAATAGATGAAATGCGAAAAGAGTTTATTTCCAATGTTTCTCACGAATTAAAGACACCAATTGCTCTTATTCAGGGATATGCAGAAGGTCTGCAGGAAGGAATTACTGATGATCCTGAGGACATGGAATATTACTGTAGTGTTATCATTGATGAAGCAGGCAAGATGAACAAGATGGTCAAAAACCTTCTTACTTTAAATCAGTTGGAGTTTGGTTCGACTCCTGTGAATATTGAAAGATTTGATGTTGTGTCTGTTATAAAAGGTGTTATTTCATCACTTCAGATTAAAACTAACGAAAAGCAGTGCAGCATTTTATTTGACAGAAATGAGCCTGTTTATGTTTGGGCTGATGAGTTTCAAATTGAAGAAGTTATTGTTAATTATTTAAGCAATGCTTTAAATCATGTTGATGAAAACAAATTAATTAAAGTAGAAATTATTGAAAAAAATGGTATAGTAAGAGTAGCAGTTTTTAATTCAGGAAAAAATATCCCTGAAAATGAACTTGAAAACATATGGATAAAATTCTACAAAGTGGACAAGGCACGTACAAGAGCCTACGGTGGCAACGGCATTGGACTTTCCATTGTAAAAGCCATTATGGACAGACATAACAAGTCCTGTGGTGTAATCAACAAAGAAAACGGCGTAGAATTCTGGTTTGAACTTGACTGCAAAATACAGTAAAGAGAGGCTTACACCATGATTGCAATAATTGATTATGATGCAGGAAATATTAAAAGTGTTGAGAAAGCATTTCAGTTTTTAGGAGAAGATACTATTTTAACAAATGACAGAGATGCTATTTTATCAGCTGACAAAGTTGTGTTACCGGGAGTTGGTGCTTTTGGTGATGCAATGAAAAAATTAAAAGAATTTAATTTGGTAAATACTATATATGATGTAGCAGACAGGCATATCCCTTTTCTTGGGATATGCCTTGGTTTGCAGTTACTGTTTGAAAGCAGTGCCGAAACTCCGGGAGTTTCAGGTCTTGGACTTTTGCCGGGACAGATTTTAAAAATTCCAAACAAAGAGGGATTTAAGATTCCACATATAGGATGGAATTCACTTGAACTAATTAATAACGGAAGATTATTTAAGGACATAGACCAGCAGGCGTATGTATATTTTGTCCATTCATATTACTTACAGGCAAAGGATGAAGACATAGTTACAGCAAAGACGGATTATGTTGCAGACATTCATGCATCAGTTGAAAAGGATAACATATTTGCATGTCAGTTTCATCCTGAAAAAAGTGGTGACATTGGACTAAAGATACTTAAAAATTTCGCAGAAATTAATTAGGAGAGATAAATGTTTACAAAGAGAATTATTCCTTGTTTAGATATAAACAACAATAGAGTAGTAAAAGGTACCAATTTTGTGAATTTAAGAGATGCAGGAGACCCTGTTCAGGTAGCAAAGGCATACAACAAAGCAGGTGCAGATGAATTGGTTTTTCTTGATATTACAGCATCATCAGACCACAGGGCTACAGTTGTTGAACTGGTGAGAAAGGTTGCAAGAGAGGTGTTTATTCCATTTACAGTAGGTGGTGGAATCAGAACCGTAGATGATTTCAGGGCTATTTTAAGAGAAGGGGCAGACAAAATTTCAATTAATTCGGCTGCTATTATGAATCCGACTCTTATTAGTGATGCTGCTGAAAAATTTGGCAGACAGTGTGTTGTAGTGGCTATTGATGCCAAAAGACGTGGAGATGGCAGTGGATTTGATGTATACAAAAACGGTGGACGTGTAAATATGAACATGGATGCTGTTGAGTGGGCCATGGAGGCAGACAGACTTGGTGCAGGTGAGATTCTTCTTACAAGTATGGATTGCGACGGTGTAAAGCAGGGATATGATATAGAGCTTACACGCACTATTGCCGAAAATGTATCAATACCTGTTATTGCATCAGGTGGAGCAGGAAATAAGGAACATTTTTATGATGCACTGACAAAAGGAAAAGCAGATGCAGCGCTTGCAGCATCTTTGTTCCATTACAAAGAACTAGAGATAAAAGAGTTAAAGGATTACCTTGATAAGAAAGGTGTTTCAGTAAGAAAGTAGATTAGTTAAAAAGGTTGTTACATAAAAAATAAATTAGTAGAAAAATCTTCTATAAATAATAGATTACTAAACAAGTTTTTTTATAAGAAAGTAGATTAATATGAAATATTATTTTATTATAAATCCTAATAGTGGACGATATGACAAAGGTACAATTGAGAAAAGAATAAATGATGCTTGCCTTAAAAGGGAGGTTTCATACAAGATTTTATATACAAAAAAAGCAGGCGATGCAAAGGCTCTTGCATCGCGTATTCCAGACGAGGAATGCGTGATTTTTTCTGTAGGTGGAGATGGTAACCTAAACGAGGTGCTAAACGGTATGGTACACTCAAAAAATAAGATTTTAGGAAACATTCCACTAGGCAGTGGTAATGACTTTGACAAAACTTTAAAAAACTTCCAACAGGGCATTTCTTTAATTGATTTAGGAAAGATTAATAACCGATATTTTATAAATGTTGCATGTTTGGGGCTTGATGCTGATGTGGCCAACAATATTGCAAAGTTGAGAAACAAAAAGTGGATTCCGGTATCTCAAAGATACAATGCAAGTCTTTTATACACATTTGTAAAATACAAGTTTAAAAAGATGAAAATCACTTTGGGGCAGTCTCAGGTTGACAGAGAGACGACAATTTTAGCAATTGGAAACGGACAGTATTATGGAGGAGGATTTCACATAGCACCAAGGGCAATCTTGGATGATGGACTTTTAGACATATATCATGTGGAAAAACTTCCAAAAATGAAGCTGATTCCTATTCTTCTAAAGTTAGTAAAAGGAAAGCATGAGGAGTCAGAAGATGTGTACAGATATTTTGAAAATAAGATTGTTGTGGATACAGAAGAAATGTGCACTTTCAATGTTGATGGCGAACAAATGACATCAAACCATTTTGAAATAAAAGTTTTCAATAGGGCTATAAAAATCTTTAATGACAGGGATTTATTAGAAGAAATCTGTGCACCTGAAAAAGGTTCAAAAAATAGAAAACAATAGTTATTCATGAAATAAAATGATAAGAAAAACTTCAATACAAAAATAAAACACAGTAGTTATTCATGTAGTAAATTGATAAAAAGTTTGTTACAAAAATGAAACAAAGATGGATAATTGATGGTAAAGTATAACATATTTACATAAATAAAAAGTGGAGGAAAGAATATGGGAATGATTACAAATGACTGGGTAGAGCCTTTAAATGCTGAATTTAAAAAGCCATATTACAGTCAGTTATACAATTTTGTAAAAGATGAATATAGCAAAACAGTAGTGTATCCACCGGCAGATGACATTTTTAATGCATTTCATTTTACACCTTTAAAGGATGTAAAGGTTTTATTGCTGGGGCAGGATCCATATCATAATGTGAATCAGGCTCATGGTTTGTCTTTTTCTGTTTTGCCAGGTAATGACATACCACCTTCTCTTGTAAATATTTACAAGGAACTACATGATGACCTTGGATGTTACATACCAAACAATGGCTACCTGAAAAAATGGGCAGACCAGGGGGTATTACTTTTAAACACTGTTCTGACAGTTCGTGCTCATCAGGCAAATTCACATCAGGGACATGGTTGGGAACAGTTTACTGATGCAGTAATTCAAGCTGTTAATGCACAGGACAGACCTATTGTATATTTTCTTTGGGGCAGTCCTGCACGTAAGAAAAAAGCAATGCTTACAAACCCAAAACATCTTATTTTGGAGGCACCACATCCTAGCCCATTGTCAGCATACAGAGGATTTTTTGGATGTAAACATTTCAGCAAGGCAAATGAGTTCTTAAAAGCAAACGGAATCGAGCCAATCGACTGGCAAATAGAAAATATATAAAATTTATTAATTGTAAAAGTTATATTAAATATTGCAGATTCCAATATGCTATATATAGAATATTGGAATCAAAATTTAATAAATTGCTTGTATAGTAGATTGTAGCAAAAATAATATTATTAAAAAAATTTAGGAGAAAAAAGTAATGGCAGTAAATTCAATTGATGCAGAAGATGATCAGTTTGCATATCGTTATGATACTCAATTATTAATTGAGAGAAGGGACAAAGATTTAGATGAAGATGAAATATCAGACTATATCACAGACAATTTTGAAGGTAACAGCTTAATTGCAGCCGGAGATGAAGATTTGGTTAAGATTCATTTTCATACAAATGAACCATGGAAGATATTGGAATATTGCAATTCTGTGGGAGAAATATTTGACATTGTAGTAGAAGACATGATTAGACAGGCAAACGGATTGCAGGGCTAGTTTAATGTTGGAAGAATAAATAATTGTGATATAAAAATCAATATAAAAATCAATATAATAATCAATATAATAATCAATATGAAACATTTCTTAAAGTTGGAGAATTTTTTGTTCCTTTAAAATGAACCAAATTTAAGAAATGTTTTTTAGTAGAAAAACTTTCCTAAATTCATACTACATAGAAATGTTCAGCTATAGATAAAACCAGGCGTGAAATGAAAATTGTAATTAAAAAAGGCATGAGTTGGTTTCGTAAAATGTGAGAAGTGACATTATTAACTAGAGTTTGTTCAAAACGGAAGAAAATCATGTACACATTAAATTTTCATAAGTGGTTAATAACAAGAAATAATGAATGTACAAGAAAACATGCAATATATCGTAATAATCATGTATATATTGAATATTTATAATGTTAGAAATGACACAAGTAATGAAAATGTACAAGAAAACATGCAATATATCGTAATAATCATGTATATATTTAACATTTATAATGTTAAATATGGCACAAGTAATGAAAATGTACAAGAAAATATTCAATATAATCCAATAATCATGTATATATTTGAACATAATTAAAGTTAGAAAACCAAAAGTAATGAAATTATACATGAAAAAAATTCAAAACAAAAAATATTCCTGTAATAATTAATAGATAAAACAATTCAATAAAATCAAATTATAAAATAAACATGAATAATATTTATAAGCTCACAAAATCATGTACATTTTCAAAGATTATATAGATTTCAAAATATGGTAATAAGATTAATCGTGAAATAATTATAAAAATGTAAAAAAACTTAAAAATAAGCATTGACAACTTATAAATGCTTATATATACTTATATACAGATAAGGAAATATAAGTCGTTTTTGAGGAGGTAGCATATAAACCATACATTTGAAAATGGATTATTTATTTTAGAAGATGAAAGTAACAAATCAATTTTTAACTGGAGATGGAACAAATGTTATTGAATCAGGATATACGTATAAAAAATAGTTGACTTAAAGTTGAATGTAATTTTATACTTAAGCGTAAGTATTTGTATGTATTTATCAATATTTGAACAAATTATTTAGCTTAAATATGGAGGATTTATGTTTCAGGAAGAAAGACTATTTAAAATCATGGAATTGTTAAGAGACTGTCAGACACTTACGACAAACGATATAGTTGATAAGTTTAAGGTCTCAAGAGATACAGCAAGAAGAGATATTATAAAATTAACAGAGCAGGCACAGGTTATAAGAACTCATGGTGGCATTACTTTGCCACCAAATGAGAAGTTGCATGGTAGCTATAACCTGCGTCTTAAAGATAAAGTAGAAGAAAAAACACGTATTGGCAAGATGGCAGCATCAATGATTAAGCCGGGACAGATTTGTTATTTCGACGCATCAACAACAGTATTGCAGATGTGTCAGTTTGTACCGGATACAGTTGAGGCATTCTCAAACTCGCTAAATAATGTGGAAGTTTTGGACAGACAAAACTGCGTTGTTCATATAATGGGTGGCAAGTTAAATCATAACAACAAGTTTATTTATGGATATGAGACTATTGAACAGGTTTTGCAGACTCATTATGACATAGCATTTTTAGGTGCTGACGGCATTGATGAAACAGGATTTTATTCTTACAAGCAGGATGATGCAAGTTTGAAAAAAACTGTAGCATCAATGGCAGACAAAGTTGTGGTACTGACAGAAGTGTCAAAATTTGAAAACAAGAGAGCGTACAAATGCTTTCCTGTAAATTTGGTAGAGGCAGTAATAACAGACAAAGAACCTGATGCTGAAAAGAAAGAGAAAATAGAGGCAAAAGGCACAAAAGTTATTATTGCATAATAAAGGTAATTACTACCACTAATGGTAGCTTTCATAACTAATTACTCACTTAAAGATTTGGTCATTGTTTTCAATGACCATTTTCTTTTGTATATTTGCCGGTGTTAAACATAGATGAAAATATAGAAAAATTGGGTTATACCAGATGATATGAAAAACAGTAAAAAGGAACACTTGAATTTTGACAGATAATGAAAAGGATTAACATTAAAAGATATTAAAGATGCTGAAAAAATATTGTCATCCCCTATAAAAAGCAAAATAAATGATGTATAATAAAATTCGTTGTGTTTTGTTATTTCAATAGAAAAGTTAATAGATGAATAACAAAAAATTGTGCATAATTGAGTTGGTTTGAATATGAAAATCAGGAACATAAAAACAATACACAAACTTGACACAAAAAAGTATGCAAATATATGAAACATTAAATAGTAACGAAAAGGAGAAATTAATGAAAAAACAAAAGGGAGCATTAAAATTAGTTATGGTAACATTGGCAGTTGCTTCAGTTACCTTCATAGGTGGAATTAATGTAGTAAAGGCTGACAATACAGTGGCAGAAGAGACTACAACTGCTCAGGTAACAGAGCCTGAAACAACAGCACCAACACTGAATTTTAACACAAAAAATTCAAAGTTATCACCTGCAAAAGCAAAGGTAATATTACTGGATCCGGGTCACTGTAAAATACATATAGGTGCTCGTGCCAATGGTGTAAAAGAAGAGAATGTCAACCTTGATATAGCAAAGTCATGTAGAGATTACTTAAACAACTATTCAGATATAACAGTTTACATGACAAGAACAAATGGTAATTGTGTTGCAAATTTAGGTCTTGGAGGATGTCTTACAGCCAGAAATCATTTGGCAGAAAGACTTGGTGCAGACTTTCTCGTTAGCATGCACATCAATTCATCAGAAAGTAGAAACAATCATGGAGCATTGGCGTTGGTGGCATATAAGTCAGGATACAACAATGCTTTAGCAAAGCAGACTCAAAGTATGGGGAATGATATTTTAAAGAATTTAGAAAATATTGGTATGACAAATGGTGGTTTTTTAATTAGAAAATTGAAAAAGCCACGTTACAAAAACGGTGCCAAGTCAGATTATTATTCAATTGTAAGAGAGGGCGTTTATAATGGCATTCCAAGTATAATTATGGAACATGGATTTGTTACAAATAAAAGTGACCGCAACAAGTTTTTCAAGACAGCAACAAAACGCAAAAAGCTGGGTGTAGCAGATGCAAAAGGTATTATACAAAACTTTGGCTTAAAAGAAAAAAATATTTCAGGTAAAATTAAGAAGATTAAAAAGAAAAAATATTTTGTTACAAAAACAGATCGTCGTGTATTGGGATGGGTTAAAAAGAATGGCAGCTGGTACCATTTCAATACTGAAACAGGAGTAATGGACACAGGATTTATTGTGGATGACAATAAAACTTATTATCTAAATCCAAAGAACGGTAAATTGACATATGGTTGGTTTAATATTGGTAATAAAGAATATCTGGCCAAAGGAAATGGTGAAGTTGTTTTTAATACAATATATTCTGATGGTGTAAAATCTTATTATTTTAATAAAAAAGGTTATAGAAAAAACGGATGGGTAACTTACAAAGGAGTTACATATTACTTTTCAAAGAAGAATGGTATGTTTAAAGGAAAACATAAAATCAAAGGAAAAACATATTATTTTTACAAAACTTCAGGCAAGTTAAAAGGTAAAAGATAATTTTGGACAGTATAAAGAATTTTAATAAAAACATTCTGAATTATTTATAAGAATAAAATAAAGAATACACAAGAAATAAAAGATTATAAAATGAATCAACAAGAAATAAAATAATAAAAAGAATAAAATAATAAACAATAAAAACAAAAAAATAAATTAAAAAGTAAAAAAAGCAGGATATCTAGTGTAAATTTTACTGTCTTTTCAAAGTATAGTTTTGAAGATAACAGTTTAAAATACTATTTATATCCTGCTTGTTTTTGCGATTAATAGGAAAGTTCTTCAAAATCCCTATTACATAAAATATTCTATTGCGAATTATACAGTGCTTCACACCATAACCATCTCCGAATTTCAAGTTATTTTTGCTGCTCTTTTAATCGTTTGTTTGCAGTGGCAAGCATTAACTTAATACGGTTAAGCTGGTTTACCTCGCTGGCACCGGGATCATAGTCAACAGCAACAATGTTAGCTTCCGGATTCATTGCACGAAGCTTTTTGATAACACCCTTTCCTACAATATGGTTTGGTAGACAGGCAAAAGGCTGTGTACATATAATGTTTGGAACACCGTCATGTATAAGGTGAAGCATTTCACCTGTTAAGAACCATCCTTCACCGGTCTGGTTACCTATGGAAACGACTTTTTCGGCCATTTCACTCATTTCCCATATATCGGAAGTAGGAGTAAAGTGCTTACTTTTAATTAAAGCCTTTTTAGCTGAATTTCTAAACCATTCAATTGCCTTAATTCCAAGATTATTTATACGCACTGACTTTTTATCAAATCCTAGATTTTCATATTTGAAAGTAGCATTTCTAAATCCGTATAAGAAGAAGTCAACTAAATCAGGCATAACAGCTTCGGCACCTTCTGCTTCAAGAAGTTCAACAAGGTTGTTGTTTGCAGTAGGAGAGAACTTAACCAAAATCTCGCCAACAATACCAACTCGTGGCTTTTTAATATCCTTTACAGGGATTGCGTCGAACTCTTCAACAATCTTTTTCATGTTATGCTTAAAACGTCTTATGCCAAATTTATTATCAGCAAGTTCCTTGCATAATTTATATTCCCATTTTTTATGTAAAGCATCTGTTTCACCCTGATTTACTTCGTAAGGACGTGTACGATAAACAACTCTCATAAATAAATCTCCATACATTGCAGCTTCAACAGCTTTCACCGCAAATTTAGGAGTAATCTTAAATCCGCTGTTTTTCTCCAGGCCCTGAAGTGAAAGTGAAAGCACAGGAATGTGTGACATACCGGCTTTTTCCAATGCACGTCTTATAAATCCAATATAGTTTGTAGCACGACAACCACCACCTGTCTGGGTAATGATAACGGCAGTTTTGTTTAAATCGTATTTGCCTGAAAGTAATGCTTCCATAATCTGTCCTACAACAATTAAAGAAGGGTAGCAGGCATCATTATTTACATATTTAAGACCCACATCAACACAAGATGGTTTACTGTCCATAACTTCAAAATTGTATCCACATGAATTAAGTGCTGACTGTAACATCTTAAAGTGAATTGGACTCATCTGTGGTGTTAATATTGTATACTTGTCATCGTACATCTGCTTTGTAAATTCAACTTTGTTAATTGATGAAGGCTGAATATAGCGCTTGAAATTATTTTCAGAACGCACTCTGATAGCTGCCAAAAGTGAACGTACACGGATTCTTGCAGCACCTAAGTTGTTAACTTCATCTATTTTTAATACAGTATAAATTTTTCCAGATTTTGTTAAAATATCACTGACACAGTCAGTTGTAACAGCATCAAGACCACAACCAAATGAATTAAGCTGAACAAGGTCAAGATCGTCTCTTGTTTTAACATAGTTGGCTGCGCGATATAATCTTGAGTGGTACATCCACTGGTCGGATACAATAAGAGGTCTTTCAACTTCTGCCAAATGAGAAATAGAATCCTCTGTTAATACCGCAAGACCGTATGAATTAATCATTTCAGGAATACCGTGGTTAATCTCAGGGTCAACATGATATGGACGACCTGCAAGAACGATACCACGTTTTCCGTTTTCTTCCATATATTTAAGAGTTTCCTCACCTTTCTTTGCCATATCATTTCTTGAATTAAGAAGTTCTTCCCAGGCAAGATGAGCGGCATTTTTAACTTCAGATTCAGCAATGCCAAATTCTTTACCAAACTCTTCAACAAGTCTTGTAGTAATTGTATTTTCATTTGTAAGAGCCATAAATGGATTCATAAATTTCATTGATGGATCTTCCAATTCTTCTACGTTATTCTTTATGTTTTCAGCATAAGATGTAACAATAGGACAGTTGTAATGGTTGTTTGCATCAGGAGTTTCATTTCTCTCGTATGGTATACATGGATAGAAAATAAACTTGACGCCGTTTTTTATAAGCCATGCAATGTGTCCGTGAACAAGCTTGGCAGGATAACATTCAGATTCACTAGGAATTGACTCAATACCCATTTCATAAATCTTGTGGCTTGATTCAGGTGACAGTACAACACTGTAGCCTAACTGCTTAAAGAATGTGGCCCAGAATGGGAAGTTCTCATACATATTAAGAACTCTTGGAATACCAACAACACCTCTTGGAGCATCGTTAGCATTAAGTGGTTCATAGTCAAACATTCTTTTAAGTTTATATTCAAAAAGGTTTGGAATATTTTCTTTGTTTTTCTGCCCACCAATACCTTTTTCACATCTGTTTCCACTGATAAATCTTCTACCATCAGAAAATTTGTTGATAGTAAGAAGACATGAATTTGTACATCCCTTACATCTTGTCATTGAAGTTTCATATGAAAATTCTTCCAATTGTTTCAAATTAAGCATTGTAGTAGGCTCTTCTTTATAACGTTCTTTTGCAATAAGAGCAGCACCAAAAGCACCCATAATACCGGCAATGTCAGGTCTTATGGCGTGAATGTCTGCAACTTTTTCCAAACTTCTAAGAACGAGATCGGAAGAGCGTCGTGTAGGGAAAGAGTGTAGATCTCGGTGGTCGCC
>OLJW01001612.1_pt1 | contig 23920 bp, 25 predicted proteins | sample 1603411 | NCBI WGS metagenome assembly OLJW01 (sample SAMN04168659, study PRJEB22393) | human gut metagenome | biome: human gut microbiome; feature: stool | host: Homo sapiens | collected 2014-05-12 | reverse complement strand
CCTCACGGCCGATATAAAGACCCGGAGATCCGCAAGCGTTTCTTCGAACTTTTTCAGGAGATCGTACTCTTGATGAACAAGAAGATCTGCGACGACAGAGAGTGGTATGACCCTTTCGGAAACCTCTACCAAACTCAAATTGCCTCACATGCCAGACGTGCAAATGCCGGCCAATTTTTTACTCCGGAGCATATCGTTGACTTGATGGTTTCCATCAATGGCGAAGGGCGGGAGTTAACTGGAAAAGGCTTGAATTTCGGAGATCCGTCCTGCGGTAGCGGTCGGTTCCTGATTGCCGCCCATGCGAAATTTCCCGGTAATTATTGTTGTGGAGAGGACATCGACCGAACTTGTGCCCTTATGACGGTCTGCAACTTCATCCTGCATGGTGTGAACGGCGAGGTTATCTGGCATGATTCGCTTATGCCGACGAAAGAACGGTTCTACGGTGCTTGGCGTGTTTGTCCCCGACCAGACCTGATGGGCTGCCCGCAAGTTTCCAAAATGGAGTGGGAGGACACGTTGTGCTACGCTGTGTGGCAAGGCTGTTTGGAAAAGCATCAACGAGAAACGCCGGAAAACTCCACTTCGGAGTCTGCACCTCAGCAAATAGTGCAACTCAACCTCTTCTGATCGAGAAGCCCGCCGGGAGGCGGGCTTCTCTTTTTTTTGCTCGAAGAAATCCCGCAACGGCAACCGGCCGCCGGCAGACTTCGCCTGCCGTTCGCGGCGACCCGGTCGCAGCCCCCTGAACTCGCGCCTCCGGGCGACGATGCCGCCCGGCCCGCTCGCATCCGTCACGGTCGGCAAGCTCCCTTGGCGGATGGGGGAGAGCGGTAGTGCTCACTCACAACACGACGCAAAGGTAGCCGAAGTCGCGGTGACAACGGTACGGACGGCAGGCCGTGGGGGCCTGCCGCGCAAGCGTCCGGTGCAAATAATTTGTCCGCTTCGCCCTCCGGCGAGCCGTCGGCAAATTTTTCTTCCGGCTCCTACCTGATGTCACCGAGACCGGCTGCGCTCGCATCGCTGTTCCGAGTGTTTCGGCAGCATTAGAACTCCGGCGCAGGAGGATAAACACTGCAAATCATTTTATGCCAATTTACAAATTTTATCAGGATGTGCTATGCACAAGCTGGGAACGCAGACACTTCACTGTCACGGCCCAAAATCAGGAAGACGGTGAGATCAAACTGCCCGGAAAGGAGGTGTATCATGTCTAAGATCCAGATTCCGGCCGAGTACAAGGCGTTTGAGGATAAGTTCTCGGCACTTGCCTATGGCCAAGACGACAGCAAGGTGTTTGACGATATGTTGACCTTCATCATTGACCTGTTCAGCTTCGACAATCCCTGGAAGCCTCACGGCCGATATAAAGACCCGGAGATCCGCAAGCGTTTCTTCGAGCTTTTTCAGGAGATAGTACTCCTGATGAACAAGAAGGTACGCGACGACGGGGAGTGGTACGACCCCTTCGGGAATCTTTATGAAACTCAAATTGCCTCACATGGCCGGCGTGCAAACGCCGGCCAGTTTTTTACTCCAGAGAATATTGTTGATTTAATGGTTTCAATAAATAGTGATGGACGGGATTTGACTGGGAAAGGGTTGAATTTCGGCGATCCTGCCTGCGGCAGCGGTCGGTTTCTTATTGCCGTCCATGCGAAATTCCCTGGTAACTACTGCTGTGGCGAGGACATTGACCGAACCTGTGCCCTTATGACCGTCTGCAACTTCATCCTGCATGGCGTGAACGGCGAAGTTATCTGGCATGATTCGCTTATGCCGACCAAAGATCACTTCTATGGAGCTTGGCGTGTCCGGCCGCGTCCGGATCTTCTGGGTATCCCTGAAGTTTCCAAAATGGAGTGGGAGGACACGCTGTGCTATGCCGTCTGGGAGAGCCGCCGCATAAAGGTCGACACCACCAAAACTTCAGAGTCACCGGCTGCTGAAGCATCGCAGATCGTGCAACTCAACCTCTTCTGATCGAGAAGCCCGCCGGGAGGCGGGCTTCTCTTTTTTTTGCTCGAAGAAATCCCGCAACGGCAACCGGCCGCCGGCAGACTTCGCCTGCCGTTCGCGGCGACCCGGTCGCAGCCCCCTGAACTCGCGCCTCCGGGCGACGATGCCGCCCGGCCCGCTCGCATCCGTCACGGTCGGCAAGCTCCCTTGGCGGATGGGGGAGAGCGGTAGTGCTCACTCACAACACGACGCAAAGGTAGCCGAAGTCGCGGTGACAACGGTACGGACGGCAGGCCGTGGGGGCCTGCCGCGCAAGCGTCCGGTGCAAATAATTTGTCCGCTTCGCCCTCCGGCGAGCCGTCGGCAAATTTTTCTTCCGGCTCCTACCTGATGTCACCGAGACCGGCTGCGCTCGCATCGCTGTTCCGAGTGTTTCGGCAGCATTAGAACTCCGGCGCAGGAGGATAAAGTCTGCAAAAAAGTTATGGATAACGAGCGTTTAATTCGGATTCTCACGAAGAAACTGCGGGGCAAGTACAATTTACCGCACTGGCCCTTGCGATTGGATGTCGAAAACGCAGTCAACGAAGCGTTACAGCAAACGGACGAACTGGATAATCTCCTGATCCAGTTGCGTAACCGGGCCGTGAGGTTCAGTTACCGCAAACAGGACGGGACACTCCGGGAGGCTTTCGGGACACTGAAGCCCTGCTTGCTGGAAGAGTACCGGGCCGGAAGTAAATCCCGCAGCCGTTCGACAAACGACTGTGTGCATTATTTCGACCTTGAGCGGAATGCCTGGCGTTGCTTCTGCCCTGAGAATTTCATTACAATTCACGAGCTTCCGTAACTTGTTGCCCCGGAGTAGAAACTCCGGGGCTTTTTTCTGTTCCGTTCACCTGCAAGGGGAAAGTTTGTGATTCATCACAAAGAATTCCTTTGCCGGTAGGGCAGCCGGCCGCCCGGCAGACTTCGCCTGCCGTCAGGGCGACCCGGCCGCAGCCCCCTGAACTCGCGCGGCCGGGCGACGATGCCGCCCGGCCCGCTTGCATCCGTCTACGGTCGGCAAGCTCCCTTGCCGGATGGGGGAGAGCGGTACTCTCACTCACAACACGACGCAAAGGTAGCCGACATCGCGTCGACAGCGGCAAGGATCGGCCTCGGCATGATGCCTCGGCCGCCCGCGTGCACGCTGCGGAAATATTGATCCGCGCGCAGCGCCCTCCGGCTGCGCCGTCGGTAAATATTTCCTTGCGTGTCCTTGCCTTCGGGCAGTCGCCGTGATCGGCTGGGGCCGCATCGCTGTTCCGAGTGTTTCGGCAGCGTAGAACTCCGGCGCAGGAGGATAAAGTCTGCAAAAAGCTATGTCTACATCAGATTTAATTATGTCGATTCTCGCTGAAAAACCGTTGAATCTCATGAGTTGGAATGTGACCTGCGGTGCTGGTGGCACCCTTGCTGGTCGGAAGGCTTTTATACTCAAGGTCAGTGGGTTCAAACATCAGGGAGCCGTTGTGATTTTCCCCAATTCTTTGGATGGTTATTTCGACATTGAACTTATCGATGAGAGTGGTGAAGTTGTCGAATCGGTCGAATATATTTCTGCCTGCAAATTGTCAGAAATAATCGACCAGCTGGTTGAAGTGACGGAAAACTATTCCGATGACATCGTACGTTGGTTGCGTAAATGTACGCCTAACGAAAATCAGACTCAAAAAATTGGACGTATGGCAAAAGTGTGTCCGGAAGTGGCCGCCGAGATCAAGTTGAAGACATTATTTTCCAAAAGGTAATGTAGAGGGCCGGTTCGCCGGCTCTCTTTTTTTGCTCGTAATTTCATACCATGCCCCGCAGGCGGGGCATTGGTCGCTCCTAAAACGAACGACTTGCAACGCCCTGCAAGTCGTTCGTTTCTCCACGTCGCGGCAGGGCACCCCTCGCGTTGCGAGGGAGAGCGGTATTTTCTCTCTGGGTCTGACCGGGCTGTGGTTTCGCACTCCGGCTGAATTCAAGATTTCTGCGACCTGACGGGTCTCATCCCTTACACGTTGCCTTCAGACCATTCTGATACAAAGTACGAACACTGCATTTTGCCGGGCAATGAACCCGTGAAATATTTTCTTAGGCGTCCCTTCGGGAGCTGTGTTTATGATGAAAAAATTTACCCCGGCAGGCCGGGGCACTCTGAAGAAATTTTTTCAAAAATATTTCCCGGAACCCTTGCGCCGGTTCAGCGGTAGAGAGCGGCCGCCTATGCCCATTCCAAAGGAACGGGCGGCCGCTCCATGTTCATTACAAAATGTCAGCGTCCCATACGAGTATCAGAAAGGCTCTGAAGGCAACGTGTAAGGGGATGACCCTCGTTCTTTGAAATCTCGAAAACATCCATCGGCAGGGAAATCACAGCCCGGCAAACCTTCGAGAAAATGATAGTTCGATAGAAAGGATAAAGGGCGTGACGAGGATGTTAGCGAGTTTTCGACAATAAGTTCTTTGACGTATTAACCAGCTCCGCTCGATGTGGTCGGCGGATGGCGGGGAGCGAAGCCCCAGCGGAGCGCAAATACAAACATTTTAAAATTTTAATGCTATGGAAATATCACTGGATGATTATTTAGGGCAACGAGGGCTGAGGTCTCCGATAAGTGGGTACATGGATGACAAATGGCGAAACATGCGCTTAACGGCTCGGGGGCAAAAAAGATTCGAGAAAGAGGCGGAGGCTGCAATTATTGAATACAGCAAGCTACGCAAAGCCGCCATAGACGAATATAACAATTTGGTGAAATCGGGCGAGATAATCCCGCCGCATGAAACGAAATTGGAAGCCCTCTTGAGTGTGGCCAGAGGACACCCGGATAACGAAGGAACACAAGCAGCCCGTAGGTTGCTGAAAAAAAGATATGGTATAATATCCTGGTAATATGCCGCATAATTCAAATTCTTAAAAAATTACAGCTATGAAAAACGATTCTAACAATGCAGCAAAACAAATGATTGCCCGGTATCCTGACCTGAAACCGTACCCGAAGAGTGCCGCGGAGAATCTGCGCCGCGAATTGCGGGCCGTATTTCCGCAAATTACATTCTCGGTTCGTTATAAATCTTTTTCCGGAGGTGATGAGATAACAGTATCATATGAAGACGGGCCAAAGGTTGAAGAGGTCGAGGCGATCGCTAATAAATACGCCTATGATTCGAGTCAATGCGATGCTATGACCGATTATTACGATTACCGTCCAACGGAATTCACCCGAATTTTTGGCGGTGCAAAGTTTGTGCTGATTCGCCGAGATATGAGCGATCGTGTACGTGCCGATCTGTGTTGCAAAGCGGTAGAGATCGCTCCGGATCTGGCCGACGGTAGAAACGTACGGCGCGAAGAGCTTTTTAGTCCTGGCGAAATGTGTGCCAGTGTCGAATTATTTGAGGCTACTCGCGGGTTGTGCTGGGTTTCAGCCGATTCGATAGCCCGTAATTTATTCAACAAAATGAGTTTTGCGTAGGTAAGGCAGAGATTATTTTACGATTCGAAAACCGGAGCGGGCGACGTCCCGCTCCCTAAATCAAAGGATTATGGCACAGGTAGCATTATTAACGAAAGGCATCGTTTACGACACGTCCAGACAGGTCGTGACGTTGCACCAGGTGGTCGAACGCTTCATGCTTGGGGACTCTCTTTGTGAGAAGTGCATCGTCACCGAAATCATGTTCGACGAGCATGCCGGCTATACCTACACGCTGATCGGGCTCAAGTCGCTCCGGAACTTCCGCACGCGTTTCATCTTCGATGAACACGAGTCGGCCAGCGGATTCTTCGCGGATCTCGCTTACCCGACCTTCTTGGCGGCCGAACAGGTCGAAGAGGTCATTTCCCGTGCGGCGGCCGCCGAGAAGCAGCGCCGCGAGGAAGCAGCTATCGCCCAGCAGCGTCTGCATCGCGGGGCTCTTGTCGTAGACTATTCAGCGAAGGCCCTGGCCATCTTTACCGACGAACCTTCCGATGTGTCGGTTCTGGAGCGTATCAAGGCCAAGCGCAACTCCAGTCTGACTTATCAGGGCCGCAAGGTCGCCGGCTGGATCTTCCCGAAATACCGTCAGGCCCAACTGGCGGCCGTCATGTCGTTGTAATTAAATTCTGCAAATTATGAAAGTAGGTACGAAAAGCCTCCTGTTCGGAGCACATAACATCTTTATCCATCCTTTTCTGGTTTTCATCGCTTGGTGGCGGTTGTACGGATTCCCGGCTGATCCCCGGCTCTGGGTTGCGTTTATCGTCCATGACTGGGGCTATCTGGGCAAGCCGAACATGGACGGCCCGGAAGGCGAAACGCATGTCGAGCTGGGGGCCCGGATCATGCGGATCTTCGGCCGACGCTGGGAAGAGTTCACGCGGCATCATTCCCGGTTCCACTCCCGACGGGACGATGCTCGGCCCTCGCGGTTGTGCTATGCCGACAAGCTCGCCCTGTGTTGCGAATGGGAGTGGTTCTACCTGTTTCGGACGCGGATCACGGGTGAGCTCAAGGAGTACATGGCGCTTTCGGCCAACGGCAAGTATAGCTGTAAGGAGTATATGAACCGCTCGATCGAGACGCCGCAGTCGTGGTATAGGGCGGTCAAGAGTTTCACCTTGCGCTACGTCGCACAAAACTACCGGTATGGACATCGTTAAGACCATCACGACGAAGATCCGGCGGCATAACTTCACGTTCCGCGAAGGCCGCCGGATCTACTACGGCCTGCAAATGGATACGACCCGTCTGGTCTGGGCTCGGAACCTCTGCGAAGGCTGGCAGATCGACATCGACGGGCGGCGGATCACCGTCGATTGCGTCCTTCGGGAAATCACGATCGGCAATGGCGAAATCATCAACTACTGACACCTTGCGGCGTACAGGTCAGCCGCTATTTTTTACTATGCGAACGATTGTTATAACACACGACGGATTTTGGTATACGATCGAAGATTGGAATTTTGCCCGATGGAAATTGTATGAGAGTACGCAAGGCCGTTATTATTGCGACATGCATGGAATTAAAGTCACCTTTGAAAGTGTGGAGCATTTTCTGGAACTCATGTATGGCCATAGCCGGGTCGGGGAGTTTGTCAACTATGAAATCAAAATCAAGGAGTCCGGACGGTAACGATTTTTGTTTTTCTTCCCTTCACTATTCAACACGGCAGCCCGGCCATCACGGCCGGGCTGCCGATTTCTCCTGTTTAAAAAAGCTATCCCAATGAATTCAAACGATAAAATCCGACTGTTGTACATCGACCTGTTCTGCGGTGCGGGCGGCACCTCGACCGGGGTACACCTTGCGCGGCACGGCGGAGATCCTTGCGCCAAGGTGATCGCGTGCGTGAACCACGACGCCAACGCCATCGCGTCGCACGCTGCCAACCACCCCGACGCGCTACACTACACGGAGGACATCCGTACGCTGGAGTTGGGGCCGCTCGCGGCCCATGCGGCCCGGATGCGCCGCCAGTATCCGGACGCCTTCGTCGTCCTCTGGGCCTCGCTGGAGTGTACGAACTTCTCGCGGGCCAAAGGCGGCCTTCCGCGCAACGCCGACAGCCGCACGCTGGCCGAACACCTGTTCCGCTACATCGAGGCGCTGAACCCCGATTACATCCAGATCGAGAACGTGGAGGAGTTCATGTCGTGGGGCGATCTGGACGAGCGGGGCAAGCCCGTCAGCAGGGATGCCGGGCGACTGTACCGGAAATGGATCGACAACGTGCGGGGCTACGGGTACGACTTCGGCCACCGCATCCTGAACGCCGCCGACTTCGGGGCGTACACTTCCCGCCGGCGGTTCTTCGGGATCTTCGCCCGCCGCGGCCTTCCGATCGTCTTTCCGAAACCGACTCACACCAAGAACCCGGCACAGGGCGACCTGTTCGGCCAGCAGCTTCGCAAGTGGCGGCCAGTGCGGGAAGTCCTCGACCTTGAGGACGAGGGCGAGTCGATCTTCGACCGGAAGCGGCCGCTGGTCGAGGCATCGCTTGCCCGCATCCACGCGGGGCTGGTGAAGTTCGTCGCCGGCGGGCGCGAAGCGTTCCTCGTCAAATACAACTCGATGAACCAGTCCGGGAAGTATGTCGCACCCGGCATCGACGAACCGTGCCCGACCGTGGCGACGCAGAACCGTCTCGGCGTAGCCAAGGTGTACTACCTCTGCAAGCACTTCGGCGGGTCTCCGGAGGGGAAATGCACAGCCGTCGATGCGCCCGCGGGCGCGATCACCTGCCGGGATCACCACGCCTTCGTCTCGGCCTACTACGGCAACGGATTCAACTCGTCGATCGAGCGGCCGTCACCGACTGTCACGACAAAGGATCGCTTTCAGTTGGTGCGTCCGTTCTTCGCCAACTACTATTCCGGCGGCGGCCAGACGTCAGGAACGGACGGCCCGGCTCCGGCCGTCATGACGAACCCGAAGCAGCGGCTCGTCACGCCGTGGATCATGAACACCAACTTCAGCAACGTCGGCAGTTCGCTCGACGCTCCGGCCCAGACCGTGACTGCCAACCGCAAATGGCAATACCTGATGAACCCGCAGTTCGCCTCGGCGGGTGCCGCTACCGATCGGCCGTGTTTCACGCTGATCGCCCGCATGGACAAGCGGCCGCCGCGGCTGGTGACGGCCGAAGCGGACGGCGAGGAGCTGCCCTCGTTCATCAGGCTGGAGGACGAAACGTTGGTTTACGAGATTTACCCGGAAGATACGCCGATGCTGGTGCAGATAAAGGAGTTCATGGCGCTGTACGGACTGGTGGACATCCGGATGCGGATGCTTCGTATCCCGGAGCTGATGCGGATCATGGGCTTCCCGGAGAACTACGTACTGATCGGCACGCAGGAAGAGCAGAAAAAATTTATCGGCAACGCCGTCGAAGTGAACATGGCGCGGGTTCTCTGCGAAGCTCTGGTGGCGAAACTTTACGAGTTGAACATCGTGCCGCAGCGGTTTGCGGCGTAAAATTTGTTTTCTTCCCTTCACATATCAACATCCCGGCCGGAGCCTCATGGCCCGGCCGGGATTTATTAAGAGGGGTGTTGTTTTTGTCGGTATATCTGAGCCGACAGGTGGCCGGGTTGGATCGTTATAGACTGCGCGGCCATCGCGTCGGGTCAGGTATGCCCGACGACTAGCTACGCTCGCATGCGCGATGGTCGCTTAGAGCGGTTTTGCTCGACATTATGCCCCGGCAGCTTGCGCATGCCGGGGCATTTTTGTGTTGTCCGCATGCGTCTCCTTTTGGAACCGGGCCAAAAGGAGCAAAAGCCCGCCCGCTTTCTTTGCCTACGGGAGCCAAAGAAAGCGGGGCAAAGAAATCTCCGGGTCGCCCTCGGCGCAGCACGGCCACAATGCGGCCGTGCTGCGCCGGGACGTGCCCCTACCTGCGCCGATCGGCGCAGAGAGCGGAAGCCTCCGGCTGCGGGCACGAACCCGATGACTTCGTGCCCTTCGAAGCGCGACCCGCTCGTCGCGCCTCTCCTTTCGAGCTCCGTGGAAGGGCTCAAAAGGTTCGGTTCACTCCTCGCTACCCCCTTCCGTCCCCCGCAGGGGAGACCTCCTTTTATCCTGCCAGCGCGATAAAAGGAGCAAAACCGCGTCCGCTTTCTTTGTCTTGAGGACACAAAGAAACCGGAACCCAAGAAAAGTCACTCACCCCGTTTCTTGGGCAGGTAGCGGCAATGCCCGCTACGTGCCCAAGTCCTCGGCGCAAAGCCGGCGCGGCCTTCCGGCCCAAGGCTTCGCCGCGTGTCTGCGGACGCAGCCGAGGCGTGTTTCGCAACCCGGATTCGGTGAATAGCTTCGGTTTTATCTTTCTTCCCTTCACTATTCAACACCCCGCCTCGGCGGGGCGGGCACCGGAAAACTCCGCTTTGCGGAGATTTTCGGTGCCGCGATTTGCGCCTTCGACAAGCTCGGCGCAAATTATAGGTATTTGTCTGTACGCCGCCATGCGCTCCGCCGGAGCCTCGCTTTGGCGGCTGACAAAGCCCCCCTTTCTCCCCCGAATGGGGGATTCCTTCTTTCGTGAAGAAAGAAGCAAAGGGCGGACAAAATCGACGGGGGCCGATTTTGTCCGCGGGCGGCTATTTGCCGCCCACCCGGCTACGCCGGAGATCGGTAAAAAAATGTTACCGGCATCTAAAATTCCGGGCGGTTATTCCCGCCCGATGCCCCGGCTCTGCCGGGGCGAATTTTACGGACAACGGGCTTCGGAAAATTCTGGAAATTTTCCATAGCCCGGTGCCCGCCCGATGCCTTACGGACATCCGGATTTCAACGGACGAAGGCGCGATTACGCAAGCGCAATCTGACCCGAAGAGGGGCATTACGCCTTGCCCCTCTTCGGGTCGCCTTTACGTCCGCCGAATTCCGGCTGATCCTGTAACATTTTTTTTGTGAACAAGCGGGAATCACGCTGAAGCGTGATTCTGTTTTTATGATTTTATTGCTAATGTGTTGATATGTAGTTGTTTATGTGGGATGGCCGGATGCAATTTTTCCTCGATTTTGTTGCATATTACGTTACATGTTTGTTGTAATGTATTGATTTGTAGAAAAATAATTGTTGCAAGTAACGTAACTGAGCCTTTTCGTTTGTTGTCTGATGGAAGAATCATTTCGCTTTGTAAAAACATTGTAAATTATTAGAATACAATTAAATAAAATATATTTATGTTATGAGCGTAATATACAAAATACACAATAAAAACATAAAAATACTTTAAATAACTAAATAACAATTATATTTGCGGTGTGAAATAAAGTGTGTTTTTTCGCTTGTTTTGGGCGATTTAATCAAATATCTCATAAAAAATGGCAAAAAAGGTTACGGGGAAACAGAGCCTTTCTGCGGTACGATTAACACAAGAAGCTAAGGAAAAGTTATGTGTTATTGCCGAGCGAAAATGTACGACTTTGGGGATTGCTGCCTCACGAATTATTCTGCATTATGCGACGAATAATTTGGATTATGAGGTCTCGGCAGGTGACGCCCTGAAAGCTATTCTCCAAAACCAAGTCGGCCATCAGGTCACGCTTGTGAAAGTTGCGGGTTCGGTATCGCGGACAGAAGATTTTATCAAGTCCCTGCTGCGTCGTGATGATCGTCCAGTGCTTTCGGAATATGCTGAGCCCGGTGCTCCGGATCTCGATGATGATTCAGCCGTCCAAACAGAGGATAGCCGACTCTCGGAAGCGCTGTCGCTTTTGGAAAAATTCTTCACAACTGCGACCGACGCCTTTGATTTCCGGGGCAACCCGATTATGCAAATCCGTCTGTCGAAAGAGGATTATGTGCGTTACAAGAGCCAATACGAAAAATTATGTATATCACAGACTATGTAGATAACACCAAATACGGTCAGAGTTCTGTGATGGATTTTGCCGGGTATCTTGAGAAGGAAAGTCTTGTTCAGGAGCAGCTGGGGAACGCTACTTCCCGGCAGTTGTCTGCATATCTGGATAAACAAAACGATTCGGTTCGTGTCGAGGGTCGCGAATATTTTTTCAACGGGCGTGGCAGTACCTTCGATTGTGAAGATGTTACGAAGGCGATCGACGCCAATGTCAAAGGTCTGAAAAAGAAGGAGGCCCGTTATTATACCTTCTCGCTTTCTCCTTCCGGCGAGGAAATCGCGCATCTGCGCCGTACCATTGCCGACACGCGGCAAGCGCTCTCCGATGCCGGTGAAGTCGTCCCTGCGGATCTCGAAGATACTCTTATGCGCACCTATCTCAAGGAATATGCGGTGAAATGTATGGATGCCTATGCCCGCAATTTCGGACACCCTGAGGTTAAGGATAACAACGATCTGTTGTGGTTCGGCATGGTCGAGAAAGACCGCTACTGGAAAAAGAGCGATCCCGAAGTCCGCAAGAATATGCAAATTTATAAGGAGATCGAGAAACTGCGGCAGCGTATTACTGAGGATAACGAGAAGGAGATCACTCGTAAGATTGCAACGCTGGAGCGGAAACTTATCCGTGAAAACAAGGTTCGTCCGGGCGGGAGCCAGGAGATCCTTCATCCGATGATGGCCAAGACCGGCGATAACTGGCACGTGCATATCGCTGTCAGCCGGCGTGATATTACGAATTCCTTCAACCTGAGTCCCAATGCCAATGGCCGAGGCAGTAAGAAGCATGTCCTGAATGGTCGGAAAGTGAGGATAGGGTTTAACCGCGAAGCCTATAAAGTCGCGTGCGAGCGAATTTTCGATAAGACCTTTGTACATAGCCGGCTCATTACCGAAAGCTATGAGCAGTCCAAGCATCTGCGCAAACAGTCTTCCTATGCGTACGAACGGCAGCTTATGAAAGATCGCGCCGTCCGGCGGCAGGAGGCCCTGGAGTTCCGCCGGCTGAAAGTCGGCAGCTATGGGGAATACTATGAAAATTTGCTGCAATGCGAATCCCTCGATGCCCGGCAGTTGTACCAGATCAAGGGGCAGTTGGTACGGCAGATCAAAGCCCTGAGTCCGGATGCGAATGCCGATGAACTGATGGAGTGCGGCTTGCACGATCTCCAGCTGGAATTGGCCCGGCTGGACACCATGCAAGGCGTGGCAATGCCTGCCTGGGCGGAAGGCGTCGCTGCGAATGTCGGAGATAAAACGATTCAGTCCGCGGGATTCCAAGGATACAGTCCGATATATACGACCCATAAATTACTGAGGCGCGGTATCGTGATGCGTCGTGCCATCGACCGCCGGCGCGAAGTTTTCGATAAGTGGGTCGAGATATACTCCGACACATGGTGCCGTGAAAATTATCTTTTCGACAGTATCAAATTGCGTCGGGATACGGACTGCTTCCTTGTAAAAACGGAATTTTTGGAGGAGAGGCTCGGGCGGTCGGTAATCCTGGACAACGCCTGTCGTTACATGGCGGATCAGGAGCGGCGTTTAGTCGCGGATTTTATCCGGGAATATTGGGCTGAAAGGGAGCCGGAGCTCGTGAACCGTCAAGCCTTCGCGCTCTTCGGTAAAGACGCTGCCGGGATCCGGGATCTGCGCGGCTTCGAGGAGATGGCGCGTGAACGGTTGCTGCCGGAAGAAGCCCGGAAGAGGGTCTCGGAAGTTGCGCAACGCTGCGAGCGGCCGCAGGATTTCGCATCGCTGAAGAACCAGATCCTCGGACTGGAACCGGAGCGTGTAAAAACCCTGACCGCGAAACTGGATTCGTATGTCGCAGAGCGGGGACAGCCGGTGGTGCGCTTGCAGGAGATTCTCGCGGATAGGGGACTGACCGTCCATGCGAAAGAGGAAACCCTATTACGCTTGGCCCTGGAGGATAAAGAACTGGATAAGGCGATCCGCGATCTGCGCCGGGGTGTCGTAAACATATTGGAAGAGGAACACCCCGACATGAAATACGGCGCTCTGCGCAAAGAACTGGGGGAAATATTCGAAGGGCTGGAGAAAGTCCAGATCGAGCGTCAGGCAGAGTTGGCGAAGGCGATAGAGGGATTTCTCGCGTCGGAACTTCCCGATTATCATGTCGTGGTCGAAAAACAGAGCCAGTTGGAGCAGTTGTTACGCGAACTGACCCCCGATCAGGATAAATATGCCGAGCGGCTGCTCGACGCGAATAACGAGTTGATGCGGCAGTTGTCGCCTCATTCTGAAAGGCTGTTCGAGCGATATGGGATGCAGCAGTTCGGCCCGGACGTCCGATTGAAAAACGAGTACGAATTCGCAGCCTACGTGGATAAGGCGTTTTCTGCGGAGCAGGCGCAATACTATAAAAAGGTTTTGCAGGAGAAGATCTATCCCCTGATCGAAGAGAAGCGCCGGGAGCTGATCCAGGAGTATGTCTCGACGAAGATTCCCTCGAAGGAACTCGCAAAGGTACGTAATCAGCAAAACTATATCAACCGTTACATCAATAAGCGGTTTTCTCCTGCTGTGGCTAAGACCTACAAGGAAGAGGTGCAGCGCAGGGTTGCGGCAGCCTGTAAACGTTCCGTACTCCCGACCCCGGAATATAAGATTTTCGGACATGCTGCGCGTCACAAAGTTGCGGTACAAGCGATGGCGAAAGCCAATCTGGTGAAGGTCATACCCCTGACGCCGCAGCAGGTGTTGCTGAAAGGCGCTTTCAAACTTTTGAATGTACTCACGAAAGGATATTGAGTTGTAAACCGACGGAACACGGATTTAAATATTTGATACAGATGAATGGATATGAATTTACATGGCTTTCTGCCATGAAGCTGCTGGGCGGGATCTTGCTGGCGGTCGTATGGTATATGATGCGTAAGCAGGCGATGCTGGATAAGAAGTACCGGGAAGAAAACGAGAAGGCCGGACAAGCTCATGGTTCCGAGCCTGTGCCGAGGCTTGTGGAGCGTTCGAATATCATTATCGCTGTCGCTGCCATGTTGTTGATAATTATAGTATTGATCCTTGGAAATCAATCGACGTTATGAACCTGCTCGAATATTTGGCGATAGCGGCAGCCCTGCTTCCGGTACTTTATATCTGGTGCAAGCCGCTGGGTGTCTGTGCTATACTTTTGGCGTTCATGGTTCCCGGCTATATCTACGTCTGGGCCGGGCTGGAGATCGTGACTTACCTTTGGTCGTGGGCGCTGCCCCTTGCCGCAGGGCTTATTGTGTTGATACCGACGTATCGGTGGGTGTATATTCGCGTTTCCCGGTGCGTTAACGGGTGGTCGAAACTGACAATGGAGGTCGAGGACAGCCGGGGCCATGTGCACTATATCAAGCGTATCGACGACCAGACCTACATCAACGGGGGATCGGGTAGCGGAAAAACGGAGAGCTGCAACATGGCGTTTGTGCGGCATGCCGTCAGGTTCAGGATGTCCATGCTGCTGCACGACCTGAAGAAATACGAGCTTACGCAGGCAGTCTATCCGCTCTTTGCGGAGGCCGGGATTCCCTACCATGTATTCGCGTTGTTCGACTATGAGCGCTGTGTGCGCATAAATCCGATCGACCCCATGTACATCGAAGACGAGCAGTCGCTTAAGTCGAGAATCGACTCTTTCCTGATAGCTGCGCAGGGCGGTGACGCGAGAGATTCGACATCGACGGGCGGCTTCTTCAAAAATACGGCAGCCTCGCTGCTTGAAAGCATAACGTGGTATCTGAAGCTCTATAAACCGGAGTGCTGCCACCTTCCTTTTCTGATGTCGATAATAAACGATCCGGATAACCTTCATTTGAAAGAAGGCAAAAAGGTGATCCCGTTCGGAAGGCTGAAGAAGATGTTGGGCCGCGATCCGCAGGTTTCCTCTATGGCGTCGGTGTTCTTCCAGGGGGCGGATAATCCTGAAACGACGAGTAATATCCTGCAAACAGTCATTCTGGCCCTCAATACGATCAATACGGATGCGGGGTTCTTCCTGCTGAGCGGCAATGACATCGACCTGCGGATCAACCGTCCGGGGAACTGCGAAGCGCTGGCTTTGGTCAATGAACCCAAGAATTCATCCTCGAACGCTCCGATCCTGGCCATGATCGCCGATGCGGGCCTGCTGATGATGGGCGATCAGGATAACGATTATGCGGTCGCGCTGCTGGATGAAGCCGCGGAGCTTCCCAGTCCCCGCGTCCAGAACTATATGGCGTATCTTCGGAGCCTTCATGTCTGTGTGGTGTACACGACTCAGGATTTGAGCCAGATTCAACGTACCCAAGGAGGCAAGGAGTTCAACCAGCGTACAGTCCTGTCGAACCTTGCGCACCAATTCTTCGGCCGCACCCGCACGGAGCAGACCGCGAAATATTACGAGGGGCTGATGCCCCGGATCGTGAAAACCGAGAAATCCTACTCTTCGTCCTCGAACGGAACGACGGTTACGAGCCGCGGCGTCAAGCAGCCCCGCTATATAGCCAGCGATTTCTACCTCTTGAAAAAAGGGGAGTTCGTGTACTTCTACGGGGATGTCAAACGCTTCCGCTTCAAACACATCAGCGGGAAGAAAGAACTACCACCGAAAATCCGCAGTATGGATCGTGCGGCGCTGCACGAAATTGCCGTCAGAATACGCCGGGAGGCGAATGAATTTATGCAATCATTTAATTAACAATAAATTATATAAGGTGTTATGAAAAAACTGTTTTTTACGATCGTAGCGACTATTTATGCGACCTCGCTGTTCGCGCAGCAGGCATCGCAATGGAGCCTTTCCTCTGTAAAAAGCGATGTGAAGACCCTCATTCCCGTATTATTTGGTTTGGGGGCACTCGTAGCGCTGGTCTACTGGATGGTAAACAACCTGATGGATAACGGGGAAAATTATAAGAAGATCCTCTCGAACGCTCTTTATGCCGTGATCGTCATTGCGATAATTACGGGTCTGATCTATGCCGGTATGAATGTTCTGTTGCGATAATGGAGTCCTATATCAACCGACGCTTACGCGACCGCGTAATGGTCGCAGGCATGCCTGCGGAGCGATTCATGGCATGTGTGGGTATTGCCTGCATACCGATCCTCATAGTCATTTTCAATCCGCTTTTTGTCCTGTTCTGGATTCCGTGGGGAGTTGTCGTTTTTTGGATATTCCGCAATATAGACCGCCTGTCCCGGAACCTGACTTATGGGAAACAGTTCCCCTCTCACTTAAAAAACCGTTGATATGCTCGTAGCTGTATTCATACTGTTCATAGGGATCGTCGGGCTGGTGCTTTATCTTGTCGTGCAGTCGTATTCACGCGCAAGGAGCGAGCAGTACGATGCCTCGTCCCTGGTCGAGGAGTACGCGAACAACAGGATGATAACGCAGCAGGGGGACGTCGTATTCTGTTACCGTCTTCTGTTACCGCCGGCCTATTCCTATACTGCGGAGGCATACGACCAGATCGTAGAGATCTGGCGCGTGGCATTGAAGGATCTGCCGCGGGGTACGATCATCATGCGCAGCGACCGTTATGACCGGTCGTACTTCGATGCGTCGTGTATGCCGGAGATGTCCTATATCCAGCGCGAGGAAAAGGCATATGCCCGGTCGCGCCTGAAAACCAACGGAACGTCGTACCTGTTCATCGTCTATACGGGTTTCCGAGAGACGCGCAATCCCAAATCACAGAACCCTTTTGTCACCCTTTCGCATAAGGAATTCAAGGAAGAGGATGGCGCCTATTCTCATTTCCTGAATACGCTGGATTCGATGTATTTGCAGTTGCAGGGATCGGGACTGCTGGATATTCGGCCTTTGTCCGAGCCGGAGATCCGGGAATATATGCACTACTATTTCAACGGTTATCAAAGCGATTTCCTGACGGATGTTTACGCTACGAAACGCTATGTCCGTGCCGGCGATAACTATGTCGGAGCTGTGAGCATCGAGCATGAACGCCAGTTCCCCGAAGTGCTGCGCACGCCCTATCCGGGCCGTGGGGTGAAAGTTCCGATCGGCACGCTCGAAGATTTGGGTATCGGCTTGCCTTTTCCGCACATCTGCAACCAGATCATTACGATTACCGGGCATGATACGGAGTATGCCATGATCGAGGCGACGTTGAAAATGCTGCGAAAAAACCGTGGTTTTTCGGACGATGCCGAGGATCAGCGCAATAGAATGGAAACGACCCGCCATAATATCGGTGACAACATGGAGGCGATGCTTGTCCGGGGGCATACGAATATCATCTACTGGGGCGAAAGCGAACAACAGGTCAAGGAATACCGGACGATCGTCACGAATTTCCTCAAGCAGCAGCGGCATTTCGAGCCTGTGGTGCCGACGGGTGTGGAATTGCGAAATGTCGTCTACTGCTCCAATCCTGCGACCGTGGCGTGCATGGACAGCGATGCCTATTATATCGCGGATATAACACAGGCTATCGCGTTGTTCCAGAATGTCGGGGGATACGAGTCGGATGCCGAGGGTGTGTTCTTCAGCGATCCTGTGGATCATATGCCGCTTCGCTATGATCTTTACGATGCGAATAAGAAGTATGCGGATTCGAGGAATATCGCCGTGGTCGGTATGACGGGAGGCGGTAAAACCGTGACCTTGGAGAAGGTCGTGGATGCCTACCACCATGATAAGACAGCCGAATACATCAATATCATTGTGGATTGCGGCGGCTCTTACGACAAGGCCGCGCGTTTGTACGATCCGGAAGAAGTGTTCACTTTCAGATATAGCCCCAGTGAGGCATTGGGACTCGATCCGTTCGCTTTCGGCTCTTCGTCCGAAGAGGAGCGGGTCGACGATATTTGCGAGACATTGTGGCTTATCATCAAGCCTGATGCGGTGCCGTCGGCCGAGGAGAGGGTCTCGCTGCGCAAAATCGTTATGATGTATTTGCACTTGCCTTTAGAGTCGTCGTGGCGCGGGTTCTATGCGTGGTTGAGCAATAATTACGCTGAAATTCTGGATGGATGCCAGATCCGGCCGGAGTATTTCAATATAAACCAGTTCATACATAACGGCAGCGAGTGGTGCTGTGGGGGTGTCTATGAGAATGTGCTGGCCCAAAGCGACAATCCTACGGCACGGCTCAAGGGTAAGCGGCTGCTGATCTTCGAATTGGAGAATATCAAGGCCAAGCCCCAGTTGCTGAGTATCGTAGTCCACCTGATCGGTATTGCGATCCGCACCCTTGTCTGGGAACAGCCCGGCAAACGAGGATTCATTATTTACGAGGAGTTCGCGGAGCTGATGCAGATGGACATGATTTTTTCGGCCGTGTTATATCAGATGCAGGCGATTCGCAAGAAGGACGGCTCGGCATGTATCGTTCTGCAGAACCTCGACCAGCTGGCCTTGAATGCCGGGGATCGCTACAAGAAAGAAGGCGGAGCTGCGGGTGCGCTGATGAAAAATATCGCCACGACGATATTTCTCGCCGGGGCAGATCCGACAGGCTTCGAGAAGTATGCCAAGCGGTTCTCGGAGCATGACCGCAACTGTGTCCTTGCCCTTGAGAACAACTATACGGATGATCCCAGATACTCGTCGTTCTACATTTTCCGCCAGAAGAAATCTACGATAATGACGCTTTGCGTCAGCCCGAGGACGTATCTGGCGTTCCAGACCGAAGGTAAGATATGCAATGAGTTGGGCAAGTTGTATGAAGAAACGCAGTCGATGGCCGCGGCGATCGAACTCTATGAGAAAGAACATTAATAATTTTTAATATTTACAGACTATGAAACGGATATTATTAGCAGGATTATTTATACTGGGATGGGGTGTCGCACAGGCTCAGGTGGCCGTCGTGGCTCCGAGCTTGGAGTTGCAGGAGGCGATGAACCATGCCGAGCAACTGCAACAGATGGTGCAGACCTATCAAACGATGGTCAACGTCAAAGACGGTATCAACAAGGGCATCGACGCGGTTGAAAAGGTGAATAATAAACTGGCCACGATCCGGGACGTGCAGGAGATAGCGACCCGGTCGGCCGCGTGCGTGGGGCGTATCAAGCAGGTCTATGAAATGATCGGCAACCTTCGGCTCGATGTGCAGTACACCACGAGTTTGGTTGATTTGTGCAACCAGGTGACGCGCGAATGTATCGACGTGACGGCTTACGGGGCCCAGGTCTTTTCGGACAGGTTTCTGGTGATGAGCGATGCGGAGCGCCTTGCCGAGACCCGTAAAGTCCTCGACGATCTCGACCGGCTGAACTCGCAGGTCAGCTATATCGACGTCCAGGCTAAAGCGATCAAGTACAACAGCGAAATGTTAAACACCTATTTCTGAGCGATATGGGCTTCGATTTTCTCACAGACCTATCCAACATGCAGGTTGAGATCCCGCCTGAAGTAAGTCGTCTTGCGGGGTTCTTCGTGCTGTTGCAGGGCGGTATGATCTATCTCCAGAAGAAGAATAATCCCGCGAAGGATATTTGGGAAGATCTCTCCTGGGTATTCCTGGGCGGATTGTTCGTGTATTTGTTTCCGGAGCTGATACGATTCATGGAGACATTGGTCAATGCCCTAATGCCTATCGAGCTCCATGCCGATAGCGCCATCGCGGAATTTATGAAGGAGTCGAATCTCGGCGACGGGTCTGTTCCGCCGCCTGATTCCTCCACGTCATTCGGGAATATACTTATGAATGCGTTTCTCAAGAGCGGGACAGGTCAGAATGCAGCGGGTTATCTAATCGCCCAGGGAGTCCTGAAACCTTTTGCCGACCTGGTGAATTACCTGTGCTTCCCGACGTTTCTGACGATACGTGCCGTAGGGCTGAAGGTTATCTACTGGAGCGCCCCGTTGATTTTGGTGCTGGGGGCCATGTCGCCTTTCCGGTCGCTTTGGAAGCAGTGGTTTATGATCTATATCGCCCTGCTGGCCTGCGGCCCCATGTTGTATGTCGCGGATTCCTTCTGCGAGGAATGTTTCAGAATTTACGCTTCGGACGCAAGTTCGCCCATCCTCGGCTTCTTTATGATCGCCATGGCCCGATTCAAAGCCTACCAAAGCGTCATGGAATTGAGTTATAAATTATTCAGAATGTAGCTATGATCCCTGAAAAAATACAGTCGTTTCGAAAAATACTGGAGCGTAACAACCTGATTACCGTCCTGTGCCTGCTACTGGTGCTGGTGTCGTTTATACTCAACTATCTCGAACGTCGGGAAACGCTCGGCAAGCAGCTGGAGTTCTCCTACTACGTGGCTACGGACGGAGAAGTTATTCCGGCACGGTATGCCCAGCGCAGGGATAATATCGAGATCGAGATTCGCCATCACCTGGCCATGTTCGTCGATGATTGGTATGCCTTGACGCAGGATACATGGGAGGCGAAGGCCGAAGCCGCCGGGTGGCTCGGCGGCAACAGTATCCGGGATATGTATATCGCGCGCAGGGAAGCCGGTTTTTTCAATCGCTTTATCCAGGGTAACATCCGCTATGAGGCCAAGATCGCGGAACTTCGGATCACGCCGAACGAGGATGGCACCTTTGCGTTCGAAATGGCGGTGGATCTTCATGAAAAGGGCACCGGCTACGCCCGGCTCTGGCGAGTGTTCGCCGACGGAAGTATCCGGGTGATCGAGCGCAGCTGGCCCAACAACCCGCACGGCCTGTGGATCGAGCCGTTTTTGGAACGGAAAATAATTCAAGTCAAGGAAGATGAACAAGCAGTTAATTAAAATCAGCGTGATAGTCATTGGAGCCTTGGTTCTGCTGGTTCTGGCGCTTTATCTGATGAAGAAGGATCAGGATAGGCCCGGCAAGAGGAATTCCGTGGAGACGATCGGCGAAGCGATTGCGGATAAGACCTTCACGACAAAATCAGAAGCGTATATGGCCTACGCCAATGAAAAGGATGAATTCTACCGGCGTTCAGCCGCGAGCTTCGCACCTCCGCCCGCCGTAAGTAAGAAACCCGAGGCTGAAAAGGCTGCGGCCGCGGCTTCCGCAGCTCCGGCCGTAGAGAATAAGGCGCAGGAGATCCGGTTCGAGCAGGCGTACGAAGAGATCTCCCGGAATGTCCGGAGCATATACGAGGAAGCGCCTGACGATACACGGACGGTGGCACGGGAGCAGCCGGAAGTTGCGACGCAGCAGACACCCGCTGCGGACGTGCCGCCGGCTCCGGCCGAGACGCCCGAAGAACGACGTCGGCGGGCCATGCGCCAGAACTGGGGTATGGGCAGCCCTTCCGAGGCTGCCCGGAGCGATTCCGCACGGCCTGCGATGTTCCGGGCCGTGATACACGGAACGCAGATAGTACGCAGTGGCCAGACCGCTTTGTTCCGGACAAAGGAGCCGATCCGCTATGGTGCTGTCACGATCCCGGAGAATACGCTTCTGGCCGGATATACGCAGATCTCCGAGAACCGTCTGACGATAAATATAAATTCCGTACGCCTCGGCAACGGCGTTTTCGCATTGCCGTTGGAAGTGTATGGATCGGATGGGATCGCCGGCATTCCGCTGGACTATGACGAGGTGGGGAAAATAACCAACTCGGAATCGTCCTCGTCGATGTTGCAGGAGGCGAGCACGGCGATGTCAGCCTATGGAGGTACGATCGGCCGTGTCGTCGGGTCTGTCGTGTCCGGTGTGGGCAATCAGGTGCGCTCTGCAAAAAGCACCGAGGTGAAGCTGATAGATAATCAGACCGTAATACTTAAAATCGTAGAAAAATGAAGAGATTATTATTCTTGATGCTGGCCGGGTGTCTGGCAACTACATCGTACGGCCAGAATACGATCGAGTGGCGTAAAGACAAGGTGACGCAAATGATCTTTCCTGCGGATATTGTCAAATTCAGGACTGGTTACATCGCTGGGCCCTCGGATAATTTCGACGCTTTGACACAGAGTGACGGCAAGGTGCTCTACATCCAGCCGGTTATGCCGCTGGATGAAACGAACCTCAATGTCGTGACCAGCGACGGTTACTACTATGCCTTTAACCTGGTGTATAACGATGCCGCGAAATGCGTGAACTACATTATTCGGCCGGCAATGGCATTTTATCAGGACGAAGCCGGGAGGCAGGATGCCCCGGCTGTGGCGGAACCGGGCGTGCCGGACGTCGATGCGGTCGCGGCAGCCGAAGCAGTGCTGCCTGATTCCGCATCCCTGTTTTCAAAGGTGAGCGAACAAGGGGCATACCTTGTGACCAACAATGTTGCGAAACTGCAAAAACTGATTTTCGTGCTCAAGGGCGTGTATGTCGATAGGACGCATATATTTTTCAAATTCAGCATTCAGAACAATAGCAACGTGCCTTTTGATGTAGACTATATCGCCTTTTCGGTTACGGCGAGGAAGACCCGGAAAACATCTTCTCAGGAGCGGTTGCAGATTCTGCCTGTCGGGGCCGATGTCGATGTCCATACGATCGGGGCGAAGAGCATAACCGAGGTGATCTATTGCTTCGAGAAGTTCACCATAGGCAAGGACAAGGTGCTGCTGGCTGAAGTGCTCGAACAGGGCGGGGATCGAAATATCGGGCTGCGAATCCCGGAAACGTTCATTATCGAAGCCCGTAAGCTATGAGGTTTTTTCGGATGGGTTTGTCGGGGTATCTCTCTTCGGGAGCAGAACTCGGCAATATGACGGGGAAAGCGTTTTTATCGCTGTTCGGAACGCTGGCCGAGGAGGTCGGCATTTTCGCACTCAGTATGTATCGTAACTTTAAAAATAGAAGAAATGGTGAAAAAAGCATTGGTGGTGGCCGTCATGTTGCTTGCGGCCATGAGCGCCCGGGCGCAGATAGGGTATAAGGGGCAGGTGGCTCTTGGTCTCAGCGGTGGAATAAGCAATGTCGGAGGGTTCGTCGGCACCGCGCGGATCGGCAGCTATCTTTCGGAACGTTCGATCCTGGGGGCCGGGATTATCCTCGACCGAACCCGTTATGACGCGACGCAGGGCGACTCGTTCCATACGTCGCAGTGGTTGGGAGTGATGCATTATCAGTATGCGATCCCTATGGGCCGGTTTATCGTGTCGCCGACAGGCGGCATACTCCTGGGCGGGGAGCAGTGCGATCAGCGATCCCGCCAGGGGAACATCCTGCCTTACGGCAACCAGTTTGTCTACGGCCTCATGTTACAGTGCGACGTCGAGTATGTCCTCGGCCGGCATTGGGCTATTGCACTGGAGCCTCGCATGACCTATCTGATAAAGACCCAGTTCGATAATGTCAGGCTGTCGGCCAGTGTTGGTGTGAAATATTATTTTTAATGATTGGTGTCTGTTGTTGATATAGTCTAATCAATGGTAAATACGGCAATTTTGAATTAAAAATAATGCGAAACAAATTTGTTTCGTTAAAAAATATTTTTACCTTTGTATCAAAGATATATCTTATGACACTGAAAGAAGCATTCTCATTATTGATAACGCAACCTCTTTGGTACAAAAACAGCGATTATATCAGACAGCAGGCTGTGCGGGACAAACGCCTGTTCTTAGCCGGCAGGTCTATTCCTGAAGAGCGTATGAGGCACTATTTGAAAACAGCCGGCTGGGAGCAGACC
>OLJW01001547.1_pt1 | contig 24657 bp, 18 predicted proteins | sample 1603411 | NCBI WGS metagenome assembly OLJW01 (sample SAMN04168659, study PRJEB22393) | human gut metagenome | biome: human gut microbiome; feature: stool | host: Homo sapiens | collected 2014-05-12 | reverse complement strand
CGTTGATCTCCACCGAAGGCTGGTTGTCGGCCGCCGTCGAGAAGACCTCGCTCTTGCGGGTCGGGATCGTCGTATTGGCCTCGATGAGCTTGGTCATCACGCCTCCCAGCGTCTCGATACCCAGCGACAGCGGGGTCACGTCGAGCAGGAGCACGTCCTTCACCTCGCCCGTAAGCACGCCGCCCTGAATGGCTGCACCGATAGCGACCACCTCGTCGGGATTGACGCTCTTGTTGGGCTCCTTGCCGAAGAACTCCTTGACGATCTGCTGGATTGCGGGGATACGCGTCGAACCGCCCACGAGGATCACCTCGTCGATCTGGCCCGCTTCGAGCCCCGCGTCGCGCAACGCCTGCTTGCAAGGCTCGATCGTCTTGTGGATCAGATGGTCGCACAGCTGCTCGAACTTGGCGCGCGTGAGCGTCATCACCAAGTGTTGCGGAATCCCGTTCACCGGCATGATGTAGGGCAGGTTGATCTCGGTCGAAGTCGACGACGACAGCTCGATCTTGGCCTTCTCGGCCGCCTCCTTCAAACGCTGCATCGCCATCGGGTCCTGACGCAGGTCGACGCCGTGCTCGGCCTTGAACGCCTCGGCCATGTAGTCGATCAGCACGTGGTCGAAGTCGTCGCCGCCCAGGTGGGTATCGCCGTTGGTCGACTTCACTTCGAAGACGCCGTCGCCCAGCTCGAGGATCGAAATATCGAACGTACCGCCGCCGAGGTCATACACGGCGATCTTCATATCGCTGCTCTTCTTGTCCATACCGTAGGCCAGTGCGGCTGCGGTAGGCTCGTTGATGATACGGCGCACCTTCAGCCCGGCGATCTCGCCAGCCTCCTTCGTAGCCTGGCGCTGCGAGTCGGAGAAATAGGCGGGAACCGTGATGACGGCTTCCGTAACCTCCTGTCCGAGGTAGTCTTCGGCCGTTTTCTTCATCTTCTGCAGGATGATGGCCGAAATCTCCTGCGGCGTATACTGGCGGCCGTCGATGTCGACGCGCGGGGTGTTGTTGTCACCCTTGACGATCGAATAGGGGGCACGCTCTATATCGGCCGTAACCTGATCGTAGCGCTCGCCCATGAAACGCTTGATCGAAAAGACCGTACGCTTGGGGTTGGTGATGGCCTGACGCTTAGCCGGGTCACCCACCTTACGCTCGCCGTCCGCCGTGAAAGCCACCACAGACGGGGTCGTGCGGTGTCCCTCGGAGTTGGGAATAACCACGGGCTCGTTGCCCTCCATCACTGCTACGCAGGAGTTCGTAGTACCTAAGTCAATACCAATAATTTTTGCCATAATCGTATATAAGTTTAATGATATTTTTTACGTTGCCCTGTGCCCCGCCCCTTCGCCCTGCGGTTCCGGTGGCCGGTCACGCCAGTAGATCGAACAAAGGTTGTACCAAACGGCAATCCCTGCCAAATTGTCAGCATAATGACAGAATTTCCCCGTACGACCGTCCCGGCAACTGCGCCCAGGGTGTTATTTTGGCAGAAAGGCCGGGGAGGAACGGGAGGTGCAAAGCAGGAAGGCAAGCAACCGGGCAGCGGACGAAGGCATACGGCAGCGACACGGGCAATCAGCAGGGGCGTCGGACAAGGACGGGGAAAGGAACAGCCGGGAAAAGAAGGGCAGTCGGGGAAAGAAAGGGTTGCCGGAAAAACAAGGGGCGCCGGAAAAACAAGGGGCGCCGGAAAAACAAGGGGCGCCGGAAAATAGAGCGAAAAAAACAGGCCTGCGTTTTCGCAGGCCCTACGACCCGGCCCGAAGGCCGGACTAACTCTTAACAACTATTTGTTCTGGTCGCCAAGGATACGCATTGCAACATCGAGGATCGTCGTGTCGTCCAGTGTAACGACTCCACCGTCCGGGCCCGGTTCGAAATGAACCCCCACGCACTCCTTAGCCTCGTGCTTGCCCCCGAAATAATTGCGGACGGTTTCTACGTCGAGTCCCAGTTCATCTGCAATGCGTTGCGAGCTGCCGCTGGGCAACCTGTCCTTGATACGGCGCAACTCGTTAAATGTGATAATCATATCCGTTGAATTTTAAGTTGAAGTTCTGCATCACTAAGTTAATACAATTTTGCGGAACTGCAAAATTTCTGCCTTAAAAAGTGAAATAAAAACGTAACAAGAACGGAACATAAATAAAACCGCCCCTTCTATTGCGAAAGGACGGTTTTTCCACACCGGCAGCGAAGCCGGATCAATCTTCCGGTTCGATGTAAAGCTGGAAAATAAGGGGCGTGAACGACGGGATCTCGGTGGTGATGGTCGTCACGGTGGTACCCGTGCTGGAACTGTCGTAGCCGTAGCCGTACATGCTGTCGTAGTAACCGCCGTAGTAGTTGCCGTAATAGCCGCCGTAGTACCCCCCGTAGTAGCCGCCGCTGCCGTAGTAGCTATTGGCGTAATTGAGGTAGTTGAGATAATCGAGGTAGCTCGACGAATAACCGCTCGACCCCGAAGTGGACGAACTCGACGAGCCGCTCTTGCCCGACGAACCGTAGGCGTTGGTCGACGTGGTGATGAGCTCCGCCCACTGACCGAACTTGAGGTTGGGAATGGTATAGTAGAACGCCTGGATCATCCCGCCGCTCGACGGGGTGTAGTCGAGTGCCGTGCCCTTTTGCGCGACCTCGCCGTAGATGATCTTCTTCACCTCGTCGATGTTCGTGTCGAAGATGAACCCGTCGAGGAAACGGCCGATATACCAGATCTTGGCCGTACCTTCCATGCCGACCGAATCGGCGTCGAGGTCCGCAACGCCCTTGTAGGCTTCGTAGTCGTCGCCCTCGCCGTGGAAACGCTTCACGAGCGCCTCGGCGATCTTCTTCTCCAGATCGGAGCCGTTGTAGGGTTCGAACCCGACGTTATACGGCTCGTTGCGTTCGCTGCCGACGGGAAACGAGAAGGTGAACCTGTCGCCGGCAAGTTCCTTGGCCGGGTCGTAGCGCACGTCGACATAGAGCTGCGCCACGGTATCGCAGGCGCTCACCCACCGCTCGGCACGGTTGTAGGGATGTTTCGCATCCTCGGGATCGGTCGGGCGTTTCTCCGAATCGTCCTCGCCGTCTTTGGTGAACATCACCATTCCGCCGTTGGCCTCGCAGAAGGCGTCCACCAAGGAGCCTTCGGCCTCCAGCGGGTTCTTCACCGTATCGCAGATCTCCATATCAACGATGAGCGGACGCTTGGCGCTCAAGTCGAACTGCCCCTCGTAGCCGCCGTCGCCCTCCACGCCGTTGCCGACGATGCGCGAGGGAAGGTAGAGCCGCACCCTGGAGCCTTCGCGCAGCAGGAACTCGGGATCGACTCCCTTGCCGGCGGCATAGTCCGGATCGAGGTGCAGCGTATTGCGCATGGCCAGGAAAGTGCCCTCCATCAGGCTCGTATTCTCCGTGCCGCAGTAGCGGTAGAAGGGAACGTAGTGGGTGTATTTGGTGAACGTGCCGAGCTGGCGGGCTTCATTGGCACGGCGCGTAAGCACGATGTTGCCGCTCAAATCGCGGCCCGAGAAGTCGAACTTCACCCAGCAGGCAGTGTCGTTCACCGGCTTGGCGTCGGGATTCCCGGCAGCGAGGATTTCGACGTAATAGCCGCCTTCGGGCTGGTAATTTTTCAGCAGCTCCCGGCGGTTCTGCGTCATCCACGCCTCAAGGGCCTGGTTCTCGAATTTGTCATACGACTCGGTCTGCTCCTTGGCGCAGGATGTCAGCAGCATGATGCCGGCTGCCGAGAGGTAGAGAAAACGGGTGATCAACTTCATATCTTGTTATACAATTCTATAAATTCGGTGTTCTGTCTATTCGTCGTACTCCACGCTTTCGACCGTGAAAAACCACGCGACGGGGCTTTCTCTCGGAATCGTGCTCACATATTTGTCCCCGTAAGCCATATTGTAGGTCATGTAGGCTTCGACGACGTCGCCTTCGCGACAACCAAGTAACGCATGCCGCAGCCCGTTTAGTATGTCGCCGCGCATATCGAGCGTCAGCGGTTCGAACGACCACGCTCCGGGCGTCAGCCCCATGTCCTCGTAGGCCTGCTGCAAGGCGGGATCGTTCGAGTAGAACGGAAAGGTCGAATCGGTGATGTTCGAGAAGGCGAAGACGTAGGCCCGGAAGGTGATGGTCGCTTTCGCGGCGGCGGTGATCTCCGGAAGCTCGTTCCGCCCGTCCCGGTAGAAATTGTCGATATACCGGTAAACCGTACTGCCCGACATGGAGTAGAACCGCTGCTGACTCCCAGCCTCGACCTGCGACTCCGGGATCAGCGCCGGGGAGTGCGTCCTCTCAAGATACGAGACGATCTTCTGGCGCTGTTCGGGAAGGATGTCCTCCTCCTCCGAGCAACCGCAGAACAGCAGGGGCAGGGCGAAAATCAATGTGGCGAATATTCGTTTCATCGGCATATAATCGTGCAAATTTACAAAAACAATCCGATTTACGAACAAGAAACGTAAAAAATCGCCCGCTTTGCATGCGGGCGTACTTGAAAAGATCAGAAAAACCGGCTATCCCTTTTTCCGGTAATAGTCCTTGTGCGGGTCCTTGAGCCGCTGCAACCTGCGCTGCTTCCACACGATAACGATGGCTGTCAGCACAATAGCCGCGACAAAGAAGCCGAACAGAATCAAAATGAATCCAAGCGGAATGTCTTCCATAGAGGCGAATTAAAATGAGGCGTTTTGTTAGGCGACGCAAATATAAGACAAAATAGATCCAAAACAAAATGCCGGGAGACTTTCAGACCTATTTTCCAAAAGTTTACGGTTTCCGACCACACATGCGGCATATCCGCACTTCCGGAATGGCGGATTCAGAGTTTTTTCAACGCCATTCGGATCAGCTCCTCGACCGGAGCCGCGGGAGATTCGCGCAGAACGCCCCGCAGAACCTTCTCGGCCGGGGCGCGGGCGAAGCCCAGCATGGACAGCGCCGCAAGGGCCTCGTCGAAGCTCCCGCCCGCCCCGGGCTGCGCCCCTCCGTCGTCGGCGCCCGGCGCCATGAGCTTGCCGCTCAACTCGACGATGATCTTCTGCGCCGTCTTGAGGCCCAGCCCCTTGACGTTTTTCAGCAGCACGGCGTTGCCCGCCGTGATGATTCCCTGCAACTCGCGCGGCGAATAAGTCGAAAGGATCATACGCGCCGTGTTGCCGCCCACGCCCGAAACGCTGATCAGCAGGCGGAACAACTCGCGCTCGGCTTTGGTCGAGAAGCCGTAGAGCAGCTGCGCATCCTCGCGCACGACGTAATGGACGTAGAGCCGGGTCTCGGTCTCGTGTTCGATCGCGGAGTAGGTTTCGAGCGAAATATGGAGGTAGTAGCCCACCCCGCCGACGTCGATAACTGCGTAAGCGGGAGCCACTTCGGCGACTGTGCCCTTGATGTATTCGTACATGTGTTTCAAATTTTGCTGCGGGTTGGGCAAAAGTAAAGATTTTTTTTTACCTTTGTGTCTCAAATGCTGAATAATTAACTAAACAAACCAAAAAACGATATGAAAAAAACTCTCTTTCCGGCGCTGGCTGCGGCTCTCGTCCTCGCGGCCTGCGGCACGAAGACCACCGGGCAGGCCGAAGTTGCGGCCGAGGCGGCGGCGCAGCAGGTTGTTTCGAGCGACATCGCATACGTTCAGGTCGAAGCCGTGCTGGCCCAGTGCGACCTCTACAAGAACGAAGGCGTAGCGCTTCAGGAGAAGACCGAGAAGGCGCAGAAGAGCTGGGCGCAGCGCGAACAGAACCTCCAGGCCGAAGCCGCCCAGTTGCAGCAGAAGTACGAAAAGGGACTGATCACCTCGCGCGACGCGCAGGCACAGCAGGAGAGCATCCAGAAGAAGGTGGCCTCCTACCAGAGCAACGCCCAGAAGGAGGCCCAGACGCTCGACGAGGAGAACTACGTATTCACCAACCGCGCCCAGGACCTGCTGCACCGCGCCGTGCAGGAGATCAACAGCGGCAAGAAGTACAAACTGATCCTCAACGCCTCGGCGCTGATCGACGCGGACACGACGCTCAACATCACCCCCGCCGTGCTGGCGAAGGTCAACGAGCTGTATGCCGCCGACAAAAAGGCCGAGAAGAAGTAGCCCCGCCCGCGAAAAACAAAAAAACCGGCTTCCCCGCACGGCGGAAGTCGGTATTTTTTATATCTTGGGCGTCGTAACGACACTGTCGGGAAGTCGCGGCGTTTTGCCGAATCGCATGCGGTCCGGTTTTGCAGCGGCCCAACTTTTTCGTATCTTTGTCCGATAACTGAAACCTGATAAATTTTCTGATACACGATGGGATTCGTTCCGTTCACATTCGTCGACCTGATAGACATCATTCTGGTGGCCGTGATCATGTACTGGATTTACCGCATGACCAAGGGGACCAATGCGCCGTACATTCTCTCGGGAATCATCGCCGTCTACCTGCTGTGGGTGGTCGTCCGGGCGCTGAACATGGAGCTGCTGTCGACGATCCTCGGACAGCTGATCTCGGTGGGAGCCATCGCGCTGATCATCGTCTTCCAGCCCGAACTGCGGCGCTTCCTGCAGATGATCGGCATGCGCCAGAAACATTTCAACTTCATCACCCGCATCTTCTCGACGGGCGAGGACACCGTGCAGACCAACGTCGTGCCGATCGTCACGGCCTGCCGCGAGATGTCCGAGACGAAGACCGGGGCGCTCATCGTCATCGGTCAGCAGAGCGACCTGCGGCTGATCGCCGAAGGCGGCATCGCCCTCGACGCCAAGGTGTCGACGTCGCTGATCAAGAACATCTTCTTCAAGAACGCCCCGCTGCACGACGGCGCGGCGCTGATCGAGGGCGACCGGATCGTGGCGGCCAAGTGCATCCTCCCGGTGACGCAGAGCGACGTGCCCAAGTCGTTCGGCACGCGGCACCGCGCGGCGATCGGCATGAGCGAGATTTCGGACGCCATCATCGTCGTCGTCTCGGAGGAGACGGGCGACATCTCGATCGCACAGGGCGGTGAAATCCGCCTGAACATCGACCCCGTGCGGTTGCAGCAGACCCTGCAACGCTACCTGACGATCAACACGCGCAAACGCTCGAAAAAGGAGGTCGCCGAATAAGCGGCGCCGGATTCAGGGGCGGCAGAAGGTTTCCGGACCGGCCATTCCGTTCCGCGCTTCCGCGACACTCCCCGAACACCCAAAACAAGCAAGTATGCTTTACCCGTCCCGAACGGCCCGCCTCGCACTGCGCGCATGGCGGGAGGAAGACCAGCCGGCTTTCGCCGCCATGAACGCCGACGAGCGGGTCATGGAGTATTTCCCCGCGACGCTCACCGCCGAAGAGTCGGCCGACCTGCTCGACCGCATCCGCGACGAGTTTTCGACCGAAGGATTCGGTCCGTATGCCGTCGAACGTCTTTCGGACGGAGAGCTGCTGGGATTCACCGGACTGCACCGCGTGACGTTCTCCGGCGGGCTGGAGGGCCAGGTCGAGATACTCTGGCGGCTGCGGCACGACGCCTGGGGCCAGGGTTACGCCACCGAGGCGGCCCGGGCATGCATCGCACACGCCGCGAAACTCGGCATTCCGGAACTGGTCGCCTTCACGTTCGTCGGAAACGGGCGTTCCCGGCGCGTGATGCAGAAGCTCGGCATGACGTGCGTCGGAGAGTTCGACCACCCCGCCCTGCCCGAGGGGCATCCCCTGCGCAGGCACGCCCTCTATCGCATCCGGACCGAACAATGAAAAAGTCCGCGACCTGTCAGAGGTCGCGGACTTCTCCTTTCCGGCTGCGGAATCATTTCAACTCGAATTCCACCGTGCCGCGAATATCGTCCGACGCGGCGCCCACATAGGCCGTGAACGCGCCCGGCTCGGCCACCCACGCACCCTTTGCGTCGTCGTAGTACTGCAACATCCCGGGGGTGATCTCGAAAGTCACGGTCCGCGTCTGCCCGGGATTCAGCGAAACTTTCTGAAAACCTTTCAGCTCCTTCACGGGACGCGGCAGCGACGACTGCTCGTCGCCGATGTAAAGCTGCACGACCTCGGCGCCCGCACGGTCGCCCGTGTTGGTCACGTCGGCCGAAATACGGATGCTGCCGTTCGGGGCGAGCGTCGTACGGTCGGCCTTCACGTTGCCGACGGCGAAGGCGGTGTAGCTCAACCCGTGGCCGAAGGCGAACAGCGGCTTGAGCTGCTCCTTGTCGTGCCAGCGGTAACCGACGAAGATGCTCTCGTTATACTTCACCTTGTCCGCGCCCGGGTATTCGCCCAGCGCATGCGCGCCGTTGTCCTCCAGCCGCACGGGGAACGTGAAGGGCAGCTTGCCCGAAGGGTTCACCGCACCGAACACCACGTCGGCAAGCGCATTGCCCGCCTCGGAACCCGAGAACCACGCCTCCAGCACCGCCGGAACACGGTCGATCCACGGCATCGCCACGGCGTTGCCCGAGACGATCACCACCGCCAGATTGGGATTGGCTTCGGCCAGCGCCCCGATCACTTTGTCCTGCGCATACGGCAGGCCGTATTGCAGGCGGTCGTCGCCTTCGCAGTCCTGGTGGTTGCTCTTGTTCAGCCCCCCGACGAAGATCACCGCGTCGGCCTTGCGGGCCGCGGCCGCGGCATCGGCGATCAGCTGCGCCTCGGAACGGCTCTCGCTCAAATCCTGCCCGGTCTTCACCCCGTTGTAGTCGCCCGTCACGTCGCCGACGTAGCCGCGTTCGTAGATCACCTCGGCTTTGCCGGCCGCAGCGGCGCGGATGCCTTCGAGCGGCGTATATTCGTGCCGCACCTTGAGCGACGAGGAGCCGCCGCCCACGGTCATCATCTTGATCGCATTCTCGCCCACGACGGCGATGGTCTTCGCACGCCCGAGGTCGATGGGCAGCACCCCGCCCTCGTTTTTCAGCAGCACCATGCCCTCGCCGGCGATACGGCGTGCAGCGGCCAGATGTTCGGGCGAATTGAGCGACCCGAACGGTTTGCGGGTGTTCATCGCCGTGCGGAAAATCAGCCGCAGCACCCGGCGCGCCTTGTCGTCGAGCGTCGCCGTCGAAGCCTCGCCCTTGCGGAGCATATCGAGGTAGGGGGCGGCGAGGTAATAGTTGTCGTAGGCGTTGCTGGCACCCCAGCTCAGGCCGTCGGTCCACGAACCGAACTCCATGTCGAGACCGTTCTCGGCGGCCTGCTTCGTGTCGTGCGTGCCGCCCCAGTCGGAGACGACCACGCCGTCAAAGGCCCAGTCGCGTTTCAGAATGTCGTTCAGCAGGTAGCGGTTGTGGCAGCAATGCTCTCCCTTGTATTTATTGTAGGCGCCCATGACGGCCCATGCGCCGCCCTCCTGAACGGCGGCTTTAAACGCCGGGAGGTAGATCTCGTTCAACGCACGGTCGTCGACCTCGACGTCGATGCCGTGACGGTGGGCCTCCTGATTATTGAGTGCGAAATGTTTCACGCAGGCGGCAACGCCGTTCTTCTGCACCTCCTCGATGTAGGGAACGACCATCCGCGAAGAGAGGTAGGGGTCCTCGCCCATGTACTCGAAATTGCGGCCGTTGAGCGGCGTGCGGTAGATGTTCACGCCGGGTCCCAGCAGGATGTCCTTCTCGCGGTAGCGCGCCTCCTCGCCGATGGATTTGCCATACAGCGCCGACATTTCGGGATTCCACGTCGCGGCAAGGCACGTCAGCGCCGGGAAAGCCGTGCAGGAGTCGTTCGTCCAGCCGGCCTGGTCCCATTCGTCCCACAGGACCTCGGGGCGGATGCCGTGAGGGCCGTCGGTGCACCACACCTCGGGAATGCCCAGGCGCGGAACGCCCGCCGACGAGAATTTCGACTGCGCATGCAGGATGGCGACCTTCTCTTCGAGGGTCATGCGCGAAAGGGCGTCTTCGACCCGCTTTTCGATCGGCTGCGACTCGTCGAGGTAGACGGCGACGCTGCCCTGCGGCCCCGGCCCGCCTCCGCAGGCGACCGCCGCCAGGGCGCACAGCCCGGCGAGACTCTTCAACAGAATTTTATTTTTCATGTCTGGAATGGATTAGTGCATATTCACAAACGGAGTGCACAGTCGAGAGGCCGCGCACTCCGTTTGCAAAATTAACGATTATTTCTTAACCAGCGACAAAACGGGGTTGTCTTTTCCCGCCGTCACGTCGAGTGTCAGACGATAGGTCGCGCCCTCCTCAAGGGTGACTCCCGAGGCGATCTCGATGTTGCCGTCCCCGGCGATCGAGAAGAACGCCTCGGCGCCCGGCGCCAGCGTGAAGGCTCCCAGACCGTCCCAGCCGCGGTTCCGGAAGAACTTGCCGCTCCAGCCGCTTACGCGGAAACGCTGTCCGAGGGTCGTGCTGCCTTCCAGACCCGCCTGGGCCGTCATCGTGTAGATGCCGGGAGCGGATTCGGGCACGCAGACGCCCTTTTCGGTGGTCCAGCCCGGTTCGTTCACGGCCGCGGGCGAACCGATGCCGTAGCCGATGAAATAGACCGCCCCGTGACCGTCGTCGCTCAACGTGGCAAGCCCCGAGCCGTCGGCGTTGAGCACCAGCGCATCAATCACCCGGGTCGCCAGATTGGCCGTGATGCGGTATTTGCCCGTGACGGGGACCAGCTTGACGCTCGTCGCGGAGGCCGCCTCGAAGAAGTCGGGATTGATCCACGCCGGCGTGAAGGCGTCGGCGCCGCCCAGCGTCAGCGTCTGGCCCTGCGTCAGGTCGAGGTCCAGCTGGTAGTTGTCCACGTCGAGCTGGGTCATCGGCGTTCCGTTGACAGTGATGTCGGCCGGCGGAAGCTGTTGCTCGCCCACCTTCTCGACGGTCAGCACGGCCGCCGTATTGCCGCCCGTGATGTCCACCGTGAAGCGGTAGATGCCGCCCAGGTCGAGCGTCTTGCCCTCGGCAAGCCTCAGGTTGCCACCGTCGGAAATCTCGATCAAATCGCTGGTAGTGGTCAGGACCCCGTAGGGATTGGCAAACGAGGCATCCGTCTTACCCAGGAATTCGCCCTTGTCCCAGTCCTTCGGCCAGAAGAACTTGAAGTCGAAGTTCGAAGCGTTGATCGAAACGCCGGCCACCAGCGAGATCTGGAATTTCTTGTCCGCAACGCGAGCCAGACACAAGCCCGTGGAGCCCATATCCCAACCGTCGCCGTTCTTGATGACGGGTTTGCCGATACCGGCTCCGACCGTCCAGATCGCATTGCCCGAACCGTCGGCGGCGAGCGACGCATACTCCGTGGCCGACTTCATGGCCTCGATACGCAGGTAGCTGTGTTTGAAATTGGCCGTCACCTTGTACATGCCCGACATCGGCAGGAAGGTCAGGGCCTCGGGATTCGAAGCGTCGGCCCGTTCGAAGAAGTCGCGGTCGATGTCCCAGTCGGCGAAATCGGAAACGCCCGTCAGCGTGTAGGTCTGATTCTGCGTCAGCGTGGTGACGATGCTGTAATTGTCGTTGTCCACCATCGTCATCTCCGCATCGTTGAAGAGCAGCTTGATGAAGGGCGAACCCTCGAAACTCTTCAGATTGAAGGAGACCGTGAACTCCCCGGCGTTCGAATTGGCGAAGGGAATCGGCTCGGTCGAGTCGGAGACGATCCCGCCCTGCTCGGAGCTGTAACCGAACGTCACCACCGAGCCCTGCCCGTCGAGGTCGGGTGTCGCGATGTAGCCCTGCGGCTTCTGCGGGAACTCGTCCGTCACGGCGTATTCGTAGTCATTGCCCGTAGGCTCCATGCGGTACTCCGCGTCATCGAGGAAGAACGTCAGGTAGGCGGGCTTGGGACGCGATACGGCGAGCGGCCGGTCGACGGTCGTCGTTCCGAAGCGCACGTTCTGCCCCACGAAGCGCAGCGTGGCCTCGCCGTCGGGAATGTTCTTGTAGAAGGGAAGCGTCACAGCCCCCGTGTAGGTTCCGTCGCTTTTGGTGCGGATCACCTCCTCGGCGACCATCTCGTCGTCGAAGAATACCTGCGCCTTGAGCGTCGAGAGCGCATAGCGGTCGGTCATCGTCACCTCGAAGTCGACCTTGCCGCCGTAGACGCCCGACGCATCGGCCGAAACGACGGTCATCTCGGGACCGACGTCGGTGGTGAGCAGTTCGGGATCGTCCTTGCACGCCGTCGTCGAGGCAGCGACGAGCAGCGACAGTGCGATGTATTTCAGCGTTTTCATGTTCTGCGAATTTTAAAGGTTAGTTTTCGGCTCCGGCGCCCCAGCGGAACGAGGCGATCGACTTGGCCGGGATGGTGTATTTGAACGAACGGTCGGCGTTTTCATACACGGCGACGGTCTGTTCGCCGGCGCTCCTGTTGAGCGCCACGAAGGCTTTCGATCCGTCGGGATTCCGGAAGGCCAGGTAGGTCAGCCCCGACGCCGTGTAACCCGACGCGCCGATGCGCACGGCACCCGGCCGGATGACCTTGGCGCACTGGGCCAGGTCGTAATAGTGGCTGTTGTACTTGAGCGTCTTGTAATCCGACGAACTGATCTCGATGGCCCCGTAGCAGGTCGTACAGCCTCCGGGACGGTTCGGAGCGCCCTTGTCGTCGAGCATCAGGTTCCACAGCAGAACCCCTTTGCCGTAGCGGCTCAGCGTCCCCAGGAAGATCGACTCGAAGTCGTCGATCACGCAGCTCTCGAAATTGTAGTTCCACGTGCCGATCGAAGCCTCGGTGAAGTAGATCGTCTTGTCGGGCGCGGCGGCGCGGATGTTGTCCAGCTCGCTCACGCTGCCCCCGTAGTTGTGCCAGGCCGAGCCATCGACCCACTGCGCAGCATCGGCGTCGGCGTAGATGTTGAGCGGGTAGTTCTGCTGGCCGGCGACGTTATCGTAGTTGTAGTTGTGGTCGTAGCAGAGGATCTTGGTGTCGATGCCCGCCTTGCGGAATGCCGGGCCGAGCTTCTTGACGAAGGCCAGCTGGTCCTCCCACGGCATGTAGAGCGACATCGAATTGCCCTTGTTCAGCGGCTCGTTCTGCATCGTGATGGCATAGATCGGGAATCCGTACTCCTCCATCTCGGTCACCCACTGCACGAAATACTCGGCGTAATCGTCGTAATAGGCGGGATTGAGACGACCGCCGGTCCACGAATCGTAGGGTTTCGAGGGGTCGGCGACCGTGCCCTTCATCCATTTGGGGCACGACCACGGCGAACCCATGATCTTGATTTCGGGATTGATCTCCAGAATCTCTTTCAGCACCGGAAAGATGCCATCCTTCTCCACGGCGGGAATGGCGAAGAATTCGATGCCCTCCCGGTCGCAGCAGGTGTATTCGTCCATCGAGAAGTCCGAGCCGCCGATATGCACGCGGATAAAGCTGAAACCGGCTCCGGTCTCGGGGTCGAAGCACTTCCGGAGGATCGCCGTGCGGTCGGCCTGCGACATTTGCAGCAGGTTGTAGCACGTGGCGCCGGTGATGGCCGGGCCGAAACCGTCGACGGTCTGGTAGGTCGTCGAGGGGTCGATCGTGACCCGGTAGGGCGACATCGAGACCTTCGAGTAGTCGAGTCCCTCCTCCGTGAACAGGCGGTTGCCGTCGGCCGAGGTGACATAGGCGAGAACATCGCCCGTCACGGGCGAGGGATCGGGGCCAGGACCGGGAGCCGGCGTGTCGCCATCGTTCCCGCTGGAACAGCATACGGCTCCGGCGAGCAGCAGCGGGCAGGTCAGCAGGCGCAGGTTGTTATTGATCGTGAATTTCATGGCAGAATCGCAATTTTAAGGTTAATAGCCCAGGTTTTGTTCGATGTTGGTGTTATCCTCCAGCACTGAAGTCGGCACCGGCATCAGCACGCGGTTGTCGTTCATCGCGCGGCGGGTCTGGAAGTAGGAGTCGTAGGACGCCGAGCCTTTGATGTTGACGCCGTCGCAGATTTCGAACAGTTTCGAATAGTCGTCGCCGTAACGCATCAGGTCGAACCAGCGGAAGCCCTCCATGGCCAGTTCCAGACGGCGTTCGTGGAGCACGGCTTCGCGCATCAGGTCGGCCGACGCGCGCTGCGCCGCAGTCAGCTTGCCAATGCCGGCGCGGCCGCGGATCTCGTCCACGATGTCGGCGGCGCCTCCCGGATCGTCCGTATTGGCCAGCGCTTCGGCATGCAGGAGCCGGATCTCGGCCAGACGCATCAGGTAAACCGGGGTCACGTTGGTCGGGAACTTGTGCATGAAAGCGTATTCGTCGCTCGGATAGTGGTACGACCAGCCGCATTCGTCGTAGACGACCGACGCATTCTTGCGCTCGGTGTCGCCCTCGGCGTCGTAAGCCTTCGTCAGGTTACGCGACGGCGTGCACCACTTGGCCCACGAGAAACTGTCGCCCGGGACATAGGCGTTGCGGTGGAACATCATCCACATCCACGAACCCGAGGTCTGGCTGGTCCACTGCACCTCGAAAATCGACTCGCGGGTGTTCATCGCAGCCATGCCCGTATCGCCGGTGGTGTAGGCCCACAGGTCGCCGTACTTGTCGCAAAGGCTGTACCCCATCCCTTCGACCGCTTCGCAGGCCGAGACGACCTTCGACCAGTCGCGGAACTCGCGCATGGAGTAGAAACGGGCCATCAGGCCGTAGGCGAAACCCTTGGTGATGCGGAACTTGTTCGAAGCGTCCATGTCGGGGGCGTATTTGCAGGCATACTCCTCGATGTCCTTGACGATCTGCTCGCCGACGGTCTGCTTCGACACGCGGGCCGGGAAATAGAGCGGATAGACCTCCTCGACGTTCCCGGCGTTGATGGCGGGCGGGATTTCGGTCAGCATCGGGATTTCTCCGAAAAGCTGCATCATGTTCATCCAGATATAGGCACGCCAGCAGAGCGCTTCGGAGAGCCACTCCTGATACTCCTTGTCGGTGAGCGACGGATCGTTCTCCTTCACCAGATCGATGTTGCAGATGACCTGGTTGGCATAGTCCACGGCGTTCATCGAGTAGTTCCACAGGTTCGAGGCGAATTCGTTGTCGCTGTCGATGTGGTTCGACTCGACGCTGACGACCTTCGTCTCGGCCATGTTGCCGCCGTAGGCATTGTCGGCGCGCGCCTCGGCGAGCGTGATCAGCTGATACCAGTAGGTCTGAAGGTCGCCCTTCATGTAGTTGTACATGGCCGTAAGCTGGCCTTCGAGCAGTTCGCGGGTGTTGATGGCCGTCTCGCTGTCGCCCGTGCCGGAGGTGTTGTTCTCGGCATACATCGTCTCGGGGAATTTCTCAAGGCTGCACGACGTGGTGGCAACCCCCAGCGAGAGACCCGCGGCAATTAATAATATCTTTTTCATAATCGGTTCTTTTTTCAGCGGTTAGAAAGTAAGATTCAGACCCACGACGACCGTGCGCACGTTGGGATAGGTTCCCCAGTCGATGCCCATTTGCGTGGCGCTTTCCGACTGGCTCACCTCGGGATCGTAGCCCGAATAGCCGGTCCAGGTGATGAAGTTCTGGAGCGAAATGTAAGGCTGGATGCGCGTGATGTTGATGCGCTTGAGCTTCGGCGAGGTGATGTCGTACGACAGGGTGATGTTCTTCACCTTGAGGTAGGAGCCATCCTCGACCCAGTAGGACGAATTCTTCACGTTCCAGGCGGGGTTGTCCGAGCGGAACACGTCGGTCTGCTGGCCCGGAATGCGCCAGCGCCGCAGGACCGTGGTGGTCTGGTTGTTGGCCGAAGCCATGCCCTCGGTCTCGATGCGCGAGGCGTTGAAGATGTCGTTGCCGTAGGAGCCCGTGATCAGAATGTTCAGGTTAAGCCCCTTCCACGATAAGTTGTTGGTCATGCCGAAGGTGAACTTGGGATTGGCGTTGCCGATCCAGGTCTTGTCCAGCGGCGTGATCTCGCCGTCGCCGTTGCGGTCCTCGTAAACCAGGTCGCCCGTCTCGGGATCGACCCCCTTGGAGACATAGCCCCAGAACATCGAAAGCGGGTGGCCCGGAGTCATGCGCACGACGTTGTCGTTGGTCGCGTCGGAGGTCGTGGCGTAGTAGTATACCTGCTTCAGGTTGAGTTTTTCGACCTTGTTGCGGTTGAGCGAAACGTTCAGGTCGGTCGACCAGTTGAAATCCTTCCGGGCGATGTTGACCGAGGAAAGGGTGATCTCGAAGCCCTGGTTCGACATCTCGCCGTCGTTGCGGTAGATGCTCGGATAGGGCGACGGCAGCGGCACGTCCATCAGCATGTCCTTGGTGTACTTGTAGTAATAGTCGAGCGACAGGTTCAGGCGGTTGTTCAGCAGCGCGAAATCGAGTCCGACATTGGTCTGCGAAGAGGTCTCCCACGTAAGGTCCTGATTCTTGATGTTCTTGCGACCGCCGACCGTCGGCACGGCCTGCGCGTTCTCGGTCAGCGTCCAGTCGTAGTAGTTGGTGCTGTACTGCTGCATCCAGCCGTACTCCGCCAGACCCGCCTGGTTACCGGTCTGTCCCCAGCCGGCGCGCAGTTTCAGGTCGTTGATCCACGACACGTCGCGCAGGAACTTCTCGCCCGAGATACGCCACGCGGCCGAGAACGAGGGGAAGTAACCCCAGCGGTGGCCGGGAGCCAGCTTCGAGGAACCGTCGGCGCGGAAATTGGCCGTCACGAGGTACTTGCTGTCGTAGTTGTACGACACGCGCGCCAGATAGGACATGATCGACCACTCCGATTTGCCGTAGCTCTGGCCGCGGACGCCGCCGTTGTTACCGCCGTTCAGGTTGGGAATGGCGTTGTTGTTGGTCGAGGAGAAATAGGAGCGCGAGCCGCTCAACTGCTCCCACACGGAGGTCGTGGCCGACGTGCCGGCCATCACTTCGAGGCCGTGGCGGTCGAACGATTTGTTCCAGGTCAGGATGTTGTCGTAAATCATGCGCATATCGTCGGAACGGGTGTCCGAGGCGGTTCCGTGCTGCGTCCGTCCGTAGGAGGTGCGGATCGGGTCGAGGAACGACGACGAGTGGACCCAGCGGCGGTCCATCGAAACCGTCGACTTGAAGGTCAGATCCTTGGCCAGGTAGAACGTCAGGCCGCCGGAGAGCAGCAGGCGGTCGGTGACATCCTGGTTGTAATCCGTGCGGGCCATGTTCTCACGCGGCGAGGTGAGGTTGGCGCCGTAAAAATTATTGTAGAACTGCTGGGGATTCTCGGGGTCCCAGATCGGCGCGTAGGTCGGAGTCGTGATGGCCGACACCACCACACCGGCGCGGTTGGCGCCCTGACCCGAGATGATCGTGCCCTTGGTGGTGTAGTGCGAGAAAGTCGTCGAGGCGTTGGCCGAAACCCATTTGAAAATCTTCTTGTCGAAGCTGGCCTTCACGTTGTAACGGTCCGAAGAGGTGGTGTTGATGATGCCCTTTTCGTTGGTGTAGCCGCCGCCGAGGTAATAGGACGAGTTTTCATCGCCGTTGGAGACCGAGAACTGGTAGTTCTGGTTGACGCCCGTCGAGTAGGTTTCGTCGAACCAGTCGGTCCGGTCGGTCAGATCGGCCGGAAGCCCCGACACGGCGCCGTTCTCCTCCATCAGGTCGCGGTACTGCCGGGCATTGAGCACGTCGTAGCTCTTGGTCACCTTCGAAATGCCGACGAAGGTCGAGAACGAAATCTCGGGGCCCCGTTTCCGGCTGCCCTGCTTGGTGGTGATGAGCACCACGCCGTTGGCGGCGCGCGAACCGTAGATGGCGGCCGACGAGGCGTCCTTCAGCACCTGCATCGACTCGATTTCGTTGGGAGAGAGGTAAGCGATGGCGTAGTTTCCTTCGCCCACGGGAACGCCGTCGACCACATAGAGCGGGTCGTTGCTCGACGAGATGGACGAAGCGCCGCGGACGCGGACCACCATGCCCTGTCCGGGCGAGCCGTTGGGCTGGATGACCTGCACGCCGGCGGCTTTGCCCTGAAGGGCGCCCGAGGCCGAGGTGATCGGGCGGCGGGCCAGGTCGTCGGTCTTGACGACCGAAACGGCCGTCGTGAGGTCCTTCTGCTTGACCGTGCCGTAACCGATCGCCACCACGGCGTCGAGGGCCACGGCGTCTTCGGCGAGTTTCACGTCGATCTTCGTGCGGCCGTTCACGGCGACCGTCTGCGAAACGAATCCGAGCGACTGGAAAATCAGGTTAGCAGAATTCCCCCCCCCTCGCAGTTTGAGGGAATAAGAGCCGTCCACGCCCGTCGTAGCGCCGTTCGTAGTTCCCTGCTCGATGATCGTGGCTCCGATAACGGGCTGTCCCGACTGGTCGGTGACCGTTCCCGTCACTGTCGGCGCCGACTGGGCGAAGGCCGCCGGCGCAAAGACGATCAGCATCGCCGTCAGTGCCAGCATCCACCCTCTCCGGCAGTCCGCTTGCAGTTTCTTGCAAAAATGTGCCATAGGAATTTAAGGTTTTTAAGTTTTAAGTTAATATTATAAATAGGTAAGGCGCAGTTCTTAAAAAATCGACACTTCATCGCCTTATTTCCGTTTAAATAAAAGTAACTATCCTCCGCGACATGAAAAAAATTTAAACAGCAAATTGTAAACTCAAAACCCGTTTATAAAAATATACCTACTTGATATTCAATATATTAATTATTTGACGATTGCAAAAAAAAGTAGATTGATCGGAATTTTCACAACCGCCTCGGAACCCTGGAAACGGCATATAATAAAATATTTTAAATAAATCCGGCTCCCGGAGCACGTTCCGTTCGCCGGGCCGGCCGCCTGTCCTGCCGGGAAAAACGGCCGGACGGTCCGACCGGCGGAAAGCGCGCCGCCCGGTATTGATTTTCCCGGGATTATTCCTATCTTTGGTGCCGTAACGACACTTTTTCAGCCGGAAAGTACCGCACCGTACCCGATTCGGTCTTGGAACCATCCGTCCTTTTTCCGATCTTTGTCAGGAACAAACCGTGAACCGTCCGCACATGAGAAACCTTCTGTCAACCGTACTGCTGCTCGCCGCAACGCTCGCCGCCTCGGCCCAAAACGACCTGAAAAGCGTGCTTTCACAACTCGACGCCACCCTTTCGCACCGGGACTCCTACATCGCCGGACGCGAACAGCGGATCGAATCGCTGAAAAACATCCTCCGGAAATCGGATTTCTCGGACGCCCAGCGCTACATCCTCAACCAGCAGCTGATCGACGAATACACCCCTTACCAGGCCGATTCGACCATCGACTACCTCTACCGCAACATCGCTCTGGCGACGCGCATGAACGACGCGGGACACCTCAACGAGAGCCGTATCCAGCTGGCATACCTGTACAGTTCGGCGGGTATCTACCTCGAAGCGGCGAACATGCTGAAACTGGTCGACACCACGGCGCTGGACCGCAGGCAGCTGGTCGACTACTACATCGCCCGCCACAAACTCAACGACGAACTCCAGCTCTACTCCCACGACTCGGCGCAGGGACACGAATCGTGGCGGCTTACGGTGATCTACGCCCAGCTGATCGTGGAGAACACCGAACCGGAGTCGGTCACGCACCTCAACTTCCGGCTCCGCCAGGCGATCGGCGCCCGCGACTACCCGCAGGCCGTGGAGATTTCCGAACGGCTGTGCAGCACCCTGCAACCCCTTTCGCGCGAATATGCCGAGGCGTCGTACATGCGCGCCCTCGTGGCGGACCTGATGGACGACACGCCCACGGCGCAGGTATGGTTCGCACGCTCGGCGATGACCGACATCCAGCTGGCGATCCGCGACAACGCCGCACTGAAAAGCCTCGCCAACACGCTGCTCGACGACGACAACATCCAGCGCGCCATGCGTTACATGCGGATCGTGATGGACGACGCACGGTTCTTCAATTCGCGGCTCCGCCCGTGGCAGGACGCACTGGCGCTGCACGTCATCGAAGAGGCCTACCGGGTCCGGCGGCAGCGGATGGACGCCATGTACAACATCTTCGTCGTGTCGATCGGCTGCTTCATGCTGCTGGCCCTCGGGGGCGTGGTCTTCGTCCTGCGGCAGAACCGCAAGCTGAACCTCGCGCGGCTCGAATTGCAGCAGGCCAACAACCGGCTCAACATCTCGAACAAAGACCTCCAGCACATCAACAAGCGACTGGCAGGACTGAACAGCCAGATTTCAGAGGCCAACGAAGTGAAGGAGGAGTATATCGGCATCTTCCTGACGATGTGCTCGGAGTACATCGACAAGATCATCGACTCGCGCCGCCACGTACGCCGCCTGCTGCGCGACGGCCGCGTCGACGAACTGCGGAAGGAGTACTCCCCGACCGACGGCGACAGCCGCGAACTGGAGGAGTTTTACCGCAACTTCGACACGACGTTCCTGCAACTCTACCCCACGTTCATCGAGGATTTCAACTCCCTGCTGGACAAGGAGGCGCGCATCGAGCCGAAAAAGGGCGAGCTGCTGACGACCGAGCTGCGCATCTTCGCGCTGATCCGGCTGGGCATCAACGACTCGTCGAAAATCGCCGCGCTGCTGCGTTACTCCGTGAGCACGATCTACAACTACCGGTCGAAGATCAAGGGGCACACGCTCGTCTCGCGCGACGATTTCGAGGAGCGGATCAAGACCATCGGGGCTTTCAGTCCGCAGCATCTCTGACCGTTTTCGCCCAGGGGGGGGCTCCTCCCGGAGCGATTCGAAGCGGCACAAAAAAAGCCCGCGGAGCATCCCGCGGGCTTTTCCAATACATGAATCGGAGAGGTTCCGGCCGGGCGCAAAACACGGGCGGGAATTCACCGTCCCGTTCCGGGAGGCAAACAACCTCGGATATTGCAAGGCGGCCCCTCCGGGGTCTCTGTTGCGGGACCGTTCCGGCCCCCGATGAATCGTCCCATGCGGGACCTCCTCCGGACGGGCGAAAAAAAGACCGCGGAAAGAATCCACGGTCTTCTATAACGGCGAAGTCTCCCCCCCCCTCCGGCGTTCCGGACGGAGCGCGGAGGCTACTCGGCCTGCTGCTCGGTCTGTCCGGCAGAGGGAATCTCGGCCTGCGGCATCGTAGCGGCGGCCTCGGATTCGATGACCCGCTCCTGAAGCGCCTTGGCGTCCTTCGAAATCTCCAAATTGCTGTCGGCGACCAGACCGCGGTCCATGGCCAGCGTAGCCGCAAGGCTCAAAACCACGATGGCAATAGCCATCGACCAGGTGAATTTCTCCAGGAAGTTCGTAGTCTCGCGCACCCCCATCACCTGGTTCGACGCGCCGAAATTGGCGGCCATGCCGCTCTTGGGGTTCTGCACCAATACCGCCAGGATCACCAGTACGCTCGCAACGAGTATCAGGGCAATGCAAATCGTGTATAACATATTACCTTAAATTTTAATATTGTTTTCTATTTTGCCAATAAGTTCGGCAAAGTAAACACTTTTTTCGGGATTTCGCAAACTTAATTTGCGATAAATCGCCACGGACTTGTCCCGAAGGCCTTGAGCGAGATAGATTTCGGCCAGCTCCTCGGTGACCACCTCGTCGTCGTCGTCCAGTTCGGGCTGCAGAACGACCTCCTCCTCGGGTTCGCCCTCGCCGGCGACGATGCGCAGGTCCTCTTCCTGAAGGAAACGGTCGATGATCTCCTCCGAGGAGAGCTGCGTGAGCGCCGAGGCGTCGACGGCGGCCCTGCGCAACGAACTCTCGGCCCGCCACGGGGCCGTCAGCGCCACCCGCGGATCGGATTCGCCCGTAAGCGTCTCGCGCAGGATACGCCCCGGAAGGAACCACGGGAAGCGCACCGCAAGGTCCCCGGCTTCGGCAGCGGAAGGCGTCTCCGCCCGGCCGGGCGCCGCAAAGTATGTTTTCAGGTCGGACATCGCGCGTCGGAATTACCAGTTGGAGGCCGCGGCCTGGAAAATGTCGGTCACGATCTTGTCGACGATCTGGGGGATCAGCTCGCCTTCGACCTCCGTAAGCAGTTTCGTGGAGTCGTAGTCCTCGTAGGCCTGGAAGGTGCGGTTGAACGACATCTTCTCGTCGAGGGCGTTGGTGAAGCGCACCTTGACGGTGATCGTCAGGCGGTTGAGCAGGGCGTAGTCGTCGCTCGAAACCGAAGCCGTCGTCGAGGTATAGTTGACGATCTCGCCCTCGAAGGCGAAGTCGCCGCCCTCGTCGACCTGCATCAGGCGCGTGCGGCGCGTGAACATGTCGACCAGCGCCTCGGTGAGCGTGGAACTCAAAATCGGCGACACCATCGTGGCGTTGTTGGGGAAGTAGGCCACCGAAAAGGTCTTGGCGTCGGGCGGAATCGAGGCGCCCGACAGCGAGTATTTGATGGACACGCCGCAACCGGTCATCACCGCGGCGATAGCCAGCAATGAAAAACGGAAAATGAAAAATGAAAAATTATCTCGGAATCTGCGCATTCTTTTAATTCTTAATTTTTAATTGGAGTCAGGAATTGTCTTCAATTCCTAACTCCTTTATCTTGCGGTATAGTGTGCGCTCCGACATGAAAAGTTCGGCAGCGGCCTCGCGGCGGCGGCCGTTGTTGCGGCGCAGGGCGCGGATGATCTGCTCGCGCTGCATGTCGGCCTTGGTCATCTCGCGGGGCGGCTCGTCGGTCACCTCCTCGCTCTCGGCATAGACCGGAGGCTGGGGATAGGAAGCGACGGCCGGAACGTAGCTGCTCTGCGCCGTGGTCGGCAGCAGGGCCTTGACGTCACGGACCGGCTCGGGGCACGGCACGCCGCCCTTCATCAGTTCGGAGATCATCCGCTTGAGGTCGTTGATGTCGGCGCGCATGTCGAACAGCACCTTGTAGAGCAGTTCGCGCTCGGTCGACATCGTGTCGTCCATGCGCATCGTCCCGGCGGCCATCGGCGCGCCCCCGCCCTGCGGGGGCAGGTATTTCGCCAGCACCTCGGAGGTGATCACCCGGGTCTGCTCGATGGCCGAAATCTGCTCGGCGACGTTCTTCAGCTGGCGGATGTTGCCCCGCCAGTAGTAGTTCTTCAGCATCTCGCGCGCCGCATCGTCGAGCGTCACGGCGGGCATGCGGTACTGCACGGCCACGTCGGCGGCGAACTTGCGGAACAGCAGCGGAATGTCCTCCGGGCGTTCGCGCAGCGAGGGAACCGTGATGGGGACCGTCCCCAGACGGTAGTAAAGGTCCTCGCGGAAACGCCCCTGGGCGATGGCCTCCTGGAGGTTCATGTTCGTGGCGGCGACCACGCGGACGTTGGTCTTCTGCACCTTCGACGAACCGACGCGGATATACTCGCCCGTCTGAAGCACGCGCAGCAGGCGCGCCTGCGTCGGATGCGGCAGTTCGGCCACCTCGTCCAGGAAGATCGTGCCGCCGTCAGCCTCCTCGAAATACCCCTTGCGGGCCTCCACGGCGCCGGTAAAGGAGCCTTTCTCGTGGCCGAACAGTTCGGAGTCGATCGTACCCTCGGGAATCGCCGCGCAGTTGACGGCGATGTATTTGCTGTGCTTGCGCGCGGAATAGGCGTGGATAACCTGCGGGAAAAACTCCTTGCCCACACCGCTCTCGCCCGTAACGAGCACCGTCAGGTCGGTAGGGGCCACACGCAGGGCCACCTCCAGCGCCCTGTCCAGAAGCGGGGAGTTGCCGATGATGCCGAAGCGTTGTTTTACGGTGGTGATCTCTGTCATTTATTTGAGTTGTTCGGGTTGGGACGCGGCGGACGGGAGTTCCGCCGCCTGCGGAAGTTCGATGTATTCGTTTTCGGCCTGCTTCTCCCGGGCGTCGCGCCAAAGTCCGAAGGCGATGGCCGCCACGGCCAGCAGGGCGGCGATCACGGCGATCCAGATGAACCGGTCGGCGCGGCGGCGCGGCACGCGGTCGACGTAGCGGTAGGCATCGGTGTTCTTCGGCAGCTTGCCGTAGCGCAGCCCCCGCACCGAAGGATCGGGATTCATCTTCGCCGAAGTCGACACGCGCGGCTCCGTGAAAGCCGTCTTGACGGCCTCGGCCACCTTCTCGGGTTGCAGCGGCTGACGTTTCCCGGCAGCCGGTTCTTGCGCGGGGGATTCCGACGCGGGTTGCGGCTCGTAGACGAAGGCGATGGTCGCATTGGGACCGGGTTTCATCACCCCGAAGCCCTCCAGGCGGTACTCCGAGCCATGCTCCACGGCGTGGCGGATCTCGAAAACGAAGCGGTCGATCTCGCCCGCGGCCTCCAGTTCGCCCATCCCCCCGGCGCGGAGAAGCCCCCGCAGCACGCCGTCGTCGCGCTTGAGCAGTTCCGAAAAGACGACGCTCCGGCCCGGCTCCTTGACGATGAACGTTCCGAGTTGGGGTACGACGAGCCGCCTGTGCGACTCCAGATATTGTATCAGGGTATGAATCAGCACGGTTGAAAATCCTTTAAATCCGGGTTCAAAATTACCCTTTTTCAGCGGAAAAAGCAATATTCCGGAGGGCTTTTTCAAAATAATCGGGCAAAGTGTTGGTTATCCGAAAAATATTCGCCTATTTTGCATCCCGATTTTTTCCAAAATCCGGGCGAGCTACTTTCGCCCGAAAATTGCAAAGTAACCGGGCCGGATTGTAAAAACTTTACCGAACGAGCCATGAAAGACAAGTACATCGACCTGATCGAACAATCGTTCGATTTCCCGCAGGATGAGTTCTCCGTCGAGGACAACGAGCTGAATTTCCACGACATTCCGCTGATGGAACTGATCAAACAGTACGGAACTCCGCTCAAAATCACCTACCTGCCGAAGATCTCCCAGCAGATCAACCGCGCCAAGCGCATGTTCAACGTGGCGATGGCGAAGGTCGACTACA
>OLJW01001491.1_pt1 | contig 25481 bp, 19 predicted proteins | sample 1603411 | NCBI WGS metagenome assembly OLJW01 (sample SAMN04168659, study PRJEB22393) | human gut metagenome | biome: human gut microbiome; feature: stool | host: Homo sapiens | collected 2014-05-12 | reverse complement strand
ATTTCATGCGCCGCCGTTGACAGCCCCGCCCGTCTTTGCTAATGGGCAATCAAGGTGGGAAAGCCCTAAAATGGCTTCCCGCCCATTTCTAAGAACTGATAAGTCAGATTTGCTGAAAAATCCAAATCCACAGCGGGGACGGAAGTAGAGAACAATAAATAAGAATTTACAGGAGGAAAATCAATGGAGAACTTGATTAAGTTTTTAGAAGATAAGATAACGGATAAAATGTCTGTGGAAGAAATAGTTGATGTTTTTGAGCAGATGTGCAGCACACCGCTTGAAGAAGATATGGTTTTATTTGAAACCGGAACATTTACTGCTTTTTCAAAAGAACCATTTTTTCAAATTTCATTAGTTCGACAGTTTTCAAATGATGATGAAGAGTTTTATCAAATCCATGTAGTCATCTTGTATAAGCCAACCGCTGAAAATAAAATTTTCAGCGAAACAACATGGGACGAAGATTTAGACGAAAATATATTTGACTATATCAGAAAATCAGCGTCGTTTGCTTATGCAAGAAATCATGAATACATCGAGGTAAAAATATATATGGACGAAACTTAACTTCTCATTTATCAGGGAGATAGCAAAGCCCTAAAATGGCTTCCCCGCCCATTCCAATTTTGAGAGAAAAATCTGTTTGCTTTTTGTGAGTGTGTCCACAAGTTCGGGACATTTTGTCCCGAAGTCCGGCGTGGGACGAGGAACGGGGGCTTTCATATACGCCCTGTCTGCTGACGAAACCAGCCCTGCGCTTGCGGCTCCACGACACGCAATCACAGCCCTGTTTTCCTGCTGCTTCAAATGCCCTTGCCCGACCCGGCGGCAACCTCATTTTCGCAGCAACGCCGACAGAGCGTATAACACACTACACTTTGCAAGCAAAGTCGTGTGCCAAGGGGCAAGCCCCTTTGGAAACCCCGGACAACAAAACAGGCTGAATATCTCGCACTTTTTCGGTGCTTGATACTCAGCCTTTATTTGTTGTCAGCAGCCCCCGTTTCGTGGTCTGCGTGTAGTTCCTTGTAAACTGACCTAAGCATAAAGTAAAACGATGGATTTTGATACTTCCCATGACAAAAAGTGTGGGAGCAGTAAAAAACAAGAGGGAAGCGGCGCTTCCCTCTTGCAAAGGCACAACAGAACTTATTTCGCGGCCACAGACTTGACGACCTTGACCTCGCGGCCGTTGTAGCTGCCGCACTCCGGGCACATTCTGTGGGGGAGATGCAGCGCGCCGCACTTGGCGCACGCCACCAGCGTGGGAGCTGCCAGCTTCCATACGGAAGAACGTCTCTTATTGCGTCTTTGCTTGGATACTTTTCCCTTAGGGACTGCCATGTTGACACCTCCTTGGTCTTAATTGCCTGAGCAGCAATGTAATACAAAAGTAATTCACTCATCCTTCTGCAGCAGCTGCGCTAGCTTCGCCAGACGGGGATCCACTGCCTTTTTGCATCGGCAGCTCTCCCGGTTCAGGTTCACACCACAGCCGGGGCACAGCCCCCTGCAGTCCTCTGAGCAGAGAAACTTCGTGTCCATATCGAGGATAAAGGCGTCGCGCGCCAACTCCTCCACATCTACCTCGTCGTTATCCAGCAGGATGATGTCGTCGCTTTCGTCAGACTCGCGCGCCTCTGCCAATACGCAGTCGTAGCGTGTCGTCTTGTCCGCGTCGTACGCTTCACCGCACCGGTCACAGATACAATGCAGCGTGGTGGTCAACGTCATTCCGCACAGCAGCAGCCCAGCCTTATTCTCCAGCCGGCAGTCCACAACAACCGGATCGGAAACAGGATAGGAACCGCCGAATTCCAAGTCGGACAGATCCATTTCAAAACGGATGTCCTGCCGGGCATCGGGGGTATGCAGCAGCTTGTTGACGTTCAAACGCATAGTACACCTCACAATGGCACGTGTAGTATTATAGCCGACACAAAATGCCTTGTCAAACATTTTCTTACAAATATTTTGACTTTTTTCAAAAACACGGTACAATAAACAGAGAAACACAGGGGAGGACGCCGTTATGCGGGAGCTGACCATCGGAAAAAATGACGCCGGACAACGGCTGGATAGATTTCTGTCCAAGGCGCTGCCCCTGCTGCCGCCTGCTCTGGCGCAGAAGTACATCCGCATCAAGAGGGTGAAGGTAAACGGCGGACGTGCCCAGCGGGACCAGCGGCTCTGTGCGGGCGATGTGCTGCAATTATACATCAACGACGAGTTTTTCGACAAGCCCTCAGAGGAAAATCTGTTTCTGACGCTGTTTAAGCCCCGGTTGACGGTGGTGTACGAGGATGAGCACCTGCTGCTGGCGGATAAGCCGCAGGGAATGGTGGTCCACGCCGACGAGACGGAGAAGGTGAATACCCTCATCAACCACATTCAGGCATATCTGTATCAGAAACGGGAGTGGAACCCCAAGTGGGAAAATGCCTTTACGCCGGCGCTGTGCAATCGTATCGACCGCAATACCGGCGGCATCGTCATCGCGGCCAAGGACGCCGAGACGCTGCGGGTCATCAACGAGAAGATACGGGACAGGGAACTGGACAAGCGCTACCTCTGCATCACTGTAGGTCGGCCAAGGAAGCCGGAAGGCCGGGTGGAGTGCTTTTTGCTGAAGGATGAGAAGAAAAAGCAGGTGTCCGTGTACCATAAGCCGATCCCCGGCGGAAAGACCGCCATTACCGATTACAAGGTGCTGGAGACGCGGGGAGAGCTGAGCCTGGTGGAGATCGGGCTGGAGACGGGCCGGACCCACCAGATCCGCGCCACGATGGCGGATCTGGACTGCCCGCTGCTGGGGGACGGGAAATACGGCCGTGGGGACATAAACCGCCGCTACGGCGAGACGCGGCAGGCCCTGTATGCCTACAAGCTGACCTTTGACCTGCCCACGGACGCGGGGCACCTGAACTATCTGCGCGGGCAGAGCTTTACAGTGGAAAATGTGCCTTTCCGGGACAAATATTTCGGCTGAGTGCCGTGCAGCGGATGGCTTTTGCCATCCGCTGTATTTTTTTCGGGGAAAAACGGGAAAATCCATTGACTTTCCCGACGCTTTTATATATAGTGTACTCGCCATCTTTCGACAGAAACGAGCGCGTGAACAGACGCGCTGCCGCCGCGCCGGAGGGGGGCTATTTTACTGATGAATGGAGGAGGATAAATGTCCAAAGAGTTGATTCGCCTGCGGGATCTCTGCATGGCGTTTGACGACGAGCTGGTTCTCGATCACATCAATCTTTACATCAACGATTCCGAATTCCTCACGCTGCTTGGTCCCAGTGGGTGCGGCAAGACTACCACACTGCGGATCATCGGCGGTTTCACCACGCCCACAAGCGGCGATGTGACCTTCGACGGCGAGAGGATCAACGATGTCCCGCCCCATAAGCGGCAGATCAATACGGTGTTCCAGAAATATGCGCTGTTTCCGCATCTGGACGTGTTTGAAAACATAGCCTTCGGCCTGCGTATCGCAAAAGTGCCGGAGGATGAGATACGGCAGCGTGTCGGTGAAATGCTGGAGGTCGTTAGCCTGAAGGGCTTTGACCGCCGGCGTGTCGACCAACTCTCCGGTGGTCAGCAGCAGCGTGTGGCGATTGCCCGTGCCCTGGTGAACCGGCCGAAGGTGCTGCTGCTGGACGAGCCGCTGGGCGCGCTGGATCTGCGTCTGCGTAAGGATATGCAGAACGAACTGAAACGTATCCAGCAGCAGATGGGCATCACGTTTATATATGTCACCCACGATCAGGAGGAAGCCCTGACCATGTCCGACACCGTGGTGGTCATGGACAAGGGCCGCATCCAGCAGATCGGCACACCGGAGGATATCTACAACGAGCCGAAGAATGCCTTTGTGGCGGACTTCATCGGCGAGAGCAATATCCTCAACGGCACGATGGTCCGCGACAGGGTCGTGAAAATGTATGGCAAGGAATTCCCCTGCGTGGACGGCGGCTTCGCCGAAAATGAACCGGTGGACGTGGTCATTCGCCCGGAGGATATCGACATCGTGCCGGTGGAGCAGGGTCAGCTGGTAGGCACTGTCACCAACGTGACGTTCAAGGGGATGCAATATGATATCATCGTGGATTTCCGCGGCTTCAAGTGGTTGATTCAAACCACCGATCACTCTCCGGTGGGTGCCCGTATCGGCGTGAAGATCGATCCCGAGGGTTTCCACATTATGAAGAAGAGCGAGTATTCCGGTATGTTCGGCGACTATTCCTCTTACTCCGAGGAATACGAGGAACTGGCGGACGCCGGTGCTGAGCCGGAAGAGGAGGAGAGCGAGGATGAAGAGTAAGCTCTCCCGTTTTGCCGTGCCCTATGTGGTGTGGATGGCTATTTTTGTAGTAGCCCCCATTGTCATTATGGTGGTGTATGCCTTTGCCGGCAGCGAGGGCGGCTTCACGCTGGACAACTTTGTCCAGATGGGCGGTTACGCTGCTGTGTTCGGCCGTTCCTTCAAGCTGGCGCTGATTGCCACGGCTATCTGCCTGCTGTTGGGCTATCCTGTGGCGTACCTTCTCAGCCGGGAGGGCGAGCGCTTCCGCCGCACGGCCATGGTACTGATCATGCTGCCCATGTGGATGAACTTCCTGCTGCGGACCTACTCCTGGATGACCATCCTGGAGAACAACGGCCTGCTGAACCAGCTGTTCCAGAAGCTGGGTATCATTGCCCTGTACAACCATCTGACAGGCAGCAGCCTGGAGTATTTTACCATGATCGACACCCAGGGCGCTGTGGTGCTGGGTATGGTCTATAACTACCTACCCTTTATGATCCTGCCTATCTACTCTGTGATTTGCAAACTGGATTACTCCCTGCTGGAGGCAGCCCGCGACCTGGGGGCCAACACCGTCACGGTGTTCCGCAAGGTCATCCTGCCCCTGAGCCTGCCGGGCGTGCTGTCCGGCATCACCATGGTGTTCGTGCCCTCTGTGTCTACGTTCGCCATCAGCCGTATGCTGGGCGGCGGCACGGAACTGTTGCTGGGCGACCTGATCGAACGGCAGTTCCTGGGCGGGGCGTATAACCCGCAGCTGGGCGCGGCTATTTCCCTGGTGATGATGCTGATCGTCGTTGTCTGTATGCTGGTGATGAACCGCTTTGGCGAGGGCGAGGAACAGGCGGTGATGCTATGAGACAGAGAAAGGGCAACTCCGTCGGCGATCGCCTGTTGATGATCCTGGTGGGCCTGTTCCTGTACGCACCCATCATCATCCTGATCGTCTTTTCCTTCAACGCCGGCAACAGCTCCAGCGTGTGGAAGGGCTTTTCCCTCCACTGGTACGCCGAGCTGCTGAACGACCGGCTCATTATGCACAGCGTGTATACCACGCTGCTGGTATCCCTGCTGGCTACCGTCATCGCCACCGTGGCGGGCACCTTTGCCGCTATCGGCTTTTACGGTATGCGCCGCCGGGCGCGCACCGGGCTGATGGCCGTGAACAACATTCCCATGATGAACGCGGACATCGTCACCGGCGTCAGCCTGTGCCTGCTGTTCGTGGTGTTCTTCAACGGATGGCACAGCTTCGCCGTGTGGGTCAACGGCTGGCAGTCACTGGTGGTGCTGCCTGAGCGACTGACCCTGGGCTTTGGCACACTGTTGATCGCCCACATCTGCTTCAACATCCCCTACGTCATTTTGTCCGTGGGGCCCAAGTTACGGCAGATGGACCGCAATTTGGTCGATGCGGCCCAGGACTTGGGCTGCACCTGGATGCAGGCCTTCTGGAAGGTCATCATTCCGGAGATCAAGCCCGGTATCGTCTCCGGTGCGCTGACGGCTTTCACTATGTCCATCGATGATTTCATCATCAGCTACTTCACGGCGGGTACGTCCTCCTCCACGTTGGCCATGACCATCTACGGCATGACCAAAAAGCGCGTCAGCCCGGAGATCAACGCCGTGTCCACGCTGCTGTTCGTCACGGTCATCATCCTGCTGGCCATCATCAACCTGCGGGAGAACCATGCCGAGCATCACCGCAATGTCCATCACGAGAGCGCTACGTTCGCTCCTGCGCCGAAGAAATATCCCGGATTGGGCAAGAAGATCGCCGCAGGCGCTATGGCCTGTGTACTGTTGGCGGTACTGGTCGTCACCGGTGTCGCGGCCCGCAGCGAGCGCGTGGTCAATGTGTGCTCCTGGGGCGAGTATATCGATGAGTCCCTGATCACCGAATTCGAGGAGAAGACCGGCATCCGTGTGAACTACCAGACCGCCGAGAGCAACGAGGCCCTGTACTCCCTTATCAAGATGGGCGGCGCGGACTTTGATGTGATCGTGCCCTCCGACTATATGATCGCCCGGCTGATCCAGGAGGATATGCTGGCGGAACTTGACTACGCCGCCATTCCCAATTTCCAACTGATGGACCCCCAGTTTACCCATCTGAGCTTCGACCCGGAGAATAAGTACACCGTACCCTACACCTGGGGCAGCGTGGGCATTATCTACAACACCACTATGGTGGATGAGCCCATCACCAGCTGGGGCGCTATGTTCGACGAGAAGTACGCAGGGCAGGTGCTGATGATCAACAACTCCCGCGACGCGCTGATGGCCGCCCTTTGCTATCTGGGCTACGACATCAACACCACAGACGAGGCACAGCTGACAGAGGCCTTCCAGTTGGTGAAGAATGCCAAGGACAAGGGCGTGTATCAGGCCTTCGTCATGGATGAGGTCTTCGGCAAGATGGAGGGCGGCAACGCGGCCATCACCATGTACTACGCCGGCGACTATCTGACCATGCTGGAGAATAACGAGGACCTGGCCTTCGTCATTCCCGAGGAGGGCAGCAACTGGTTTGTGGATGCCATGTGTGTGCTCAAGTCCAGCCAGCATAAGGACGAGGCCTATGAGTGGATCAACTTTATCGCCTCTACCGACAGTAACCTGGCCAATATGGACTACATCTGGTACGCTTCCCCCAATGCCGAGGCGCTGGCGGAGTATCCCGCGTACTACGAGGAGCAGTATGGCGAGCCGCTGGACGAGGAGATCTACAACATCATGGCCATTCCCGATGAGGAGCGCGAGCGCTGTGAGATCTATGTCAACCTGCCGCAGGAGACGCTGAAGTTCTACGATAAGCTGTGGACGCAATTAGGCGTATAGCATTCGCGGGCTCTTTTCCGCCCTGCCTTCGCCGAATGAACTTGAAATACACAAAGTATTCCTGCGTTCCTTCAGCATCGGCAGAACGAAAAATAACACCGCGACTGCGTGCACAGCAAGGAATGCGTTTGATTTGGAGGAAAGACTATGATAGAGATCGGCATGACCTATACCGCTGAAAAGACCGTTACTCCGGATATGACCGCCAAGGCCGTCGGTTCCGGCGGGCTGGAGGTGTTCGGCACCCCCTTTATGATGGGACTGATGGAGTATGCCGCTATGCAGTGTGTGCAGCCGGAGCTGCCGGAGGGCAAGGGCACCGTGGGCGTGGAGATCAGTTCCAGTCACCTGGCGCCTACGCCGGTGGGCATGAAGGTGTCCGCCACCGCAGAGGTGACCGGCGTATCCGCCAACGGTAAGATGATCACCTTCAAGGTCACGGCCCACGACGCCGATGGCCTGATCGGTGAGGGCATCCATACCCGCGCTGTCATCGACAACGCACGGTTTTTGCAGAAGTGCAATGACAAGCTGGCGCGTGTGTAAAAGACAAAAAGCCGCCCGTAGGGGCGGCTTTTTTCTTGTCACGGGCAGCTATATTTGGTATAATAAAACGATACTATGACCCGGGGAGGGGAGAGAACGATGCGCGTTTTGGCCACGATCGGGTTTTCCTTCTCTGCCGGTGTCTTCCTGGCGGCATTGCTGCCCTGGAACGGCTGGCAGCTGTATGCCGCCGGGGGCGTTTTGCTGCTGGCACTTGCGTGGCTGTTTGCTGCACGCAAGCAAAAATATTTTCGCCGGGGGCTGCTGATCCTGCTGCCGCTGGCGGTATCGCTGGCCTATTTTGCCGGGTATGACCACATGGTGCGCCAGCCGATAGAGGACCGCTGTGGTGCGGCGTCGGACTTTGCCGCAACCGTTTGCGATTGGCCGCAGGCTACGGAGCGCGGTGCCAAGGTCACGGTGGAGCTGGAGGGCTATCATCGGGCCAGGGCCGTGCTGTATGGCGAAGCGGAGCTGCTGGCGGCCCGACCGGGTGACACGGTCACGGGCACGGCCCAGTGGCAGTCCGCCGTCCATTTCAACAGTGATGATGTGACCCATTTTAACGCCCGGGGCGTGTATGCGCTGCTGTATGGCCGTGAGGATGTGCGTCTGTCGGCGGGGGATGGGGATGCCTTGCGCTGGCTGCCCCAATGGGCGGGCAAAGCTTTCCGCGAGAAGGTGGCCGCCATCTGGGATGACCCGCGTGTCAGCGGATTTCTGACAGCGGAGCTTACCGGGGACAAGTCCGCTATGGACGACGGAGACTATCTGGCCATGCAGGAGACGGGCCTGGCGCATCTGTTTGCGGTGTCCGGCCTGCACTGCGCTTTTCTGGTGACGCTGCTGGCGTTGCTGATCTCCCGGCGGCAGAGACTGCTGTGCGCCGTGACCATTCCGCTGCTGTTGTTTTACATGGTGATGGTGGGCATGAGCCCCTCGGTGGTCCGCGCCTGCATCATGCAGATATTCCTGCTGATCGCGCCGCTGTTCCGGCGTGGCAGCGACCCCCTGACCAGCTTGGCTGCCGCGCTGCTGGTGATCCTGCTGTGCAATCCCTTTGCCGCGGCCAGCGTCAGCTTGCAACTGAGCTTTTCCGCTACGCTGGGTATGGTGCTGCTGTCACCTCGGCTGTACAAGCTGCTGACCGGGTGGTATAAGGGGAAATGCCGTCTACTGCGGACCGCGTTGTGCTTCGTCGCGGCGAACCTGTCCGCCACCCTCAGCGCCGTGGTGTTCACTGCCCCGCTGACAGCCTGGTATTTCCGCATTTTCGTGCTGGTAGCACCGCTGTCCAGCTTATTGGCGGTGCCTGCGGCGGGATGGAGCTTCATGGCCGCCTTTGTAACAGCACTGCTGGGTTTTCTGTGGCTGCCGCTGGCCAGCCTGCTGGGTTGGATCTCCTGGGCGCTGGTGCGGTACATCCTGTGGATCGCCAACGGCATGATGTCCTGGCGCTATCACGCGGTGTATTTCACCAATCCCTATCTCATCTACTGGCTGCTGTTTTTGTATGCGGTCTTTATCGGCTGTGCCGCCACGCCGGACGGCAAGCGGAAATACCTGCTGGCATCGGCATTGTCAGTGCTGACGCTGACGGCGGCCATCTGGGTCAACCGTCAGGACTATCAGTACGGCGTACTGACCGCCCTGACGCTGGATGTGGGACAGGGCGAGAGCGTCATTCTGACCTCCGGCGGTGAGACGGCACTGGTGGACTGCGGCAGCAGCAACAGCTATAAAGACCCCGGCGGTCTGGCTGCCGACACGCTGCACAGCATGGGCGTCCGGGAACTGAGCGCTGTGGTGGTGACCCACTACCACGCCGATCACACCAACGGTTTGTACGAGGTGCTGCGCCGCATCCCGGTGCAGACGGTCTACCTGCCGGACATCGAGGATGAGTATGGCGTTCGGGAGCGTCTGGTGTCGCTGGCGGAGGAGAAGGGCGCGCAGGTGACCTATGTGACAAAGGAGACGGCCGATACGCTGGGCGATACCGTTTTGACCATCTATCCGCCGGTGCAGTCCGGCGGCGATCTGAACGAGCTGGGTCTGACAGCGCTGGCCAGTACCGGAGACTTTGACCTGCTCATTACCGGCGATATGTCCGGCAGTACCGAGAAAAAGCTGGTGGAAACCTATGCCTTGCCGGATATAGAGGTGCTGGTGGTCAGCCACCACGGCTCCCGATATAGCTCAAATATACGCTTTTTGAAGTCGGTGACGCCGGAGGCGGCGGTCATCAGTGTGGGCGATAACAACTATGGCCACCCGTCGGAGGAGACGCTCCAGCGGCTGCTGGCAGTTGGGGCGGATATCTGGCGCACAGACCAGCAGGGAACCATCCGCATCACCGTGAACGGAGGATAGCATGGCAAAGGAGAAAAAAGAAAAGACCCCCGGTTATGAGGAATTCCACGACGCGCTGCAAAGCGGCGCCGTGGGGAATGTCTATATATTCCACGGCGAGGAGACGTACCTGATGCAGCAGGCGGTGGCGGAGCTGCAAGCACGGCTTGTGCCGGCGGGCTTTGAGGAGTTCAACTATCACAGGCTTGCAGGCAAGGGCCTGACTATGCAGGAGGTCGTCGAGGCGGCGGAGGCCATGCCTATGATGGCGGAGCGCACCCTGGTCACGGTGGAGGATATGGACTTGTTCAGGCTGGACGAGGCCCAGCGGGGTGCGCTGGTGGCTCTGCTGGAGGACTTCCCGGAGTACTGCACGCTGGTGTTTTTGTACCGACAGATACCGTATAAGACAGATGCCAAGCTAAAAAAGCTCACGGCGGCCCTGACAGAGCGCGCCCAGGTGATCGAGTTTACCCAGCAGGGCCAGCAGAAGCTGCAAAAGTGGGTGCGCCGCCGTTTTGCCGCTGCCGGAAAGGAAATCGATGCGGTCACGGTAGACCATCTGCTGTTCACCTGCGGCAGCCTGATGACCGGTCTGGTGCCGGAAATCGCCAAAATCGCCGCCTATGCCAGGGGACCGAAGATCACAGCGGCGGATATCGACGCTGTGGCGGACCCTGTGCTGGACGCGCGGGTGTTCGACATGACGGACGCAGTGGCGGCTCGTGACTATGACAAGGCGGCGGAATGCCTTGCAGAGCTGCTGCGGATGCAGGAGGAGCCTATCCGCATTCTGGCGGCATTGGGAAAGACGCTGCGGCAGCTGTACACAGCCCGGCTGGCGATCGACGGCGGCAAGGACGTGCTGTGGCTGAAGGATTTGTGGCGCATGAAGTCCGATTACCCAGCTAAAAAACTGATGCAGTCGGCTCGGGGTGTGCGGCGCAGCTGGTGCCGTGAGGCGGTGAAGCGCTGTCAGACACTGGATCATCGCATGAAAAGCGAACGAAACATGGACAATGAGGGCGAACTGAAGCTATTTCTCATGGAACTGGCAGGTGTGAAGTGAAGCCGCGGGTCAGGGAAGTCATCGTAGTAGAGGGGCGGTACGACAGAAATACGCTCCTGCAGGCGGTGGACGCCGCCGTGGTGGAGGTGGGCGGCTTCGCCCTGTTCAACGACCGGGAGAAGGCGGCGTATCTCCGCCGTCTGGCGGAGGCGCGGGGCGTGATCCTGCTGACCGACCCGGACGGCGCGGGCTTCGTGCTCCGCAGCCACCTGAAGGGGCTGCTGCCCCCGGACAGAGTAAAGCAGGCGTATGTCCCCGACGTGTACGGCAAGGAGAAGCGCAAGAGAAAGCCGGGGAAGGAGGGCAAGCTGGGCGTGGAAGGTATGACGCCGCAGGTGCTGACGGACGCTCTTCGCCGCGCCGGTGCCACCTTCGAGGGGGAGGACGCACCCCGCCGCTCCGCCGGTATTACGAAGGCGGATCTTCTGGACAAGGGACTGATCGGCCCCGGCTCCGCCGAAAGGCGGGCAACGCTGCAAAGGGAGCTGGGTCTGCCCGCACGGCTGACCGCCAACGGGCTTCTGGAGGCGTTGGATCTCCTGCTGACCCGGGAGGAATTTGACGCCCTGTGAGTTTTTTGCAGGAGGGAGGGCAAGCCTCTTGCAATTCCCCTCATGGGCGGTTATAATTAAAAATTGCTTTTGCACAATATTACGACATACAAGGAGTGTGAGAAAGATCATGGCCGAGGAAATCAAGACCCCCGAAACGGAGGAGTCCGGCAAAAACTTCATTATCAATTTCATCGACGAGGACATCGCAGAGGGTGGTCAGTTCCAGGGAATGACCGTCCACACCCGTTTCCCGCCGGAGCCTAACGGCTATCTGCATATCGGCCACTGCAAGGCGCTGACCATCGACTTCGGCACCGCCGAGCGGTATAACGGCCTGTGCAACCTGCGTATGGACGACACGAACCCCACCAAGGAGGACGAGGAATTCGTGGAGGCCATCAAGCAGGACATCCACTGGCTGGGCTTTGACTGGGGCGACCGCTTCTTTTACGGCAGCGACTACTTTGAGGAGGACTACCGCCAGGCGGTGCTGCTGATCAAAAAGGGGCTGGCCTATGTGTGCCAGCTGACACCGGAGGAGTTCAAGGCCAACCGCGGCGACATCGGCATCCCCGCCGTGTCCCCCTACCGGGATCGCCCGGTGGAGGAGAGCCTCGACCTGTTCGCCCGCATGCGCGCCGGGGAGTTCCCCAACGGCGCCATGACGCTGCGGGCCAAGATCGACCTGGCCAGCGGTAACTTCAATATGCGCGATCCGGTCATCTACCGTATCAACCACATGAGCCACCACCGGCAGGGAAACAAGTGGTGCATCTATCCCATGTATGACTTCGCGCACCCCATTCAGGATGCGCTGGAGGGCATCACCCACAGCCTGTGCTCGCTGGAGTTCGAGGCGCACCGGCCCCTGTACAACTGGGTCATCGAGCACTGTGAGCTGCCTGCCCATCCCCGGCAGATCGAGTTTGCCCGGCTGGGCATCGACCACACGGTGATGTCCAAGCGGAAGCTGCGTAAGCTGGTGGAGGAGAACTATGTCTCCGGCTGGGACGATCCCCGGATGCCCACGCTGTGTGGCCTGCGCCGCCGGGGATACACCGCCGCCGCCATCCGCAATTTCTGCGAGCGCATCGGCGTGGCCAAGTCCCCCAACACCATCGAGTACGGCTTTCTGGAGCACTGCCTGCGGGAGGACCTGAACGCCCACGCGGAGCGCACCATGGCGGTGCTGCACCCGGTGAAGCTGACGGTGACCAACTATCCCGAGGGCAAGAGCGAGGTATTCACGGTGGAGAACAACCCCACCGACCCGGCGCAGGGCACCCATGAGATCACCTTCTCGCGCCATCTGTGGATCGAGGCGGAGGACTTTATGGAGGTCCCGGTGCCCAAGTACAAGCGACTGACCCCCAACGGTCCGGAGTGCCGCCTGAAGGGCGCGTATCTGGTGCAGTGTACCGGCTGTGTGAAGGACGCGGATGGCAACGTCACCGAGGTGCTGTGCACCTATGATCCGGAGTCCAGCGGCGGTGATCCCGCCGACGGCCGCAAGGTCAAGGGTGCCACGCTCCACTGGGTGGACGCGGAGAACTGCATGGACGCGGAGGTCCGGCTGTACGACAACCTGTTTTCCGACGAGCAGCCCGACGGCCCGGACAAGGACTTCCTGGATTGCCTGAACCCGGAGAGCCTTACGGTGCTCACCGGCTGCAAGGTGGAGCCGGAGATGCGGAAGGTGGCGGAGGCGTTCGACAAGCAGGCCGACCGCACCGGCGTCAACGCACCCACGTTCCAGTTCATGCGTGTGGGCTATTTCTGCCTGGACAACCGCGACAGCTCCGCGGCGCACATGGTGTTCAACCGCAGTGTGTCGCTGAAGGACAGCTTTAAGAAGTGAAGAAAAGCACCCCGCAGGGGGTGCTTTTTTTCATGTGTGATTTAAGCGCCGGACCTCGAAGTCTGTCTCGGCCAGGGTGCTGTCGGCGGTGCCCACCTGAAGGGCTACGGTAAAGATGCCCGAAGCACTGTCGTAGCGCAGACTGACATCGCGGACCCGAAGACCCCGGGGATAGGCGGCGCTGCTGAGCAGTCTGGTGCTGCCCAGGGTGAGCTGGCCGTCGGCATCCACCTGAAAGGCGGCGCCCTCGCCCTCCACGCTGCCCAGGTCCTGAATGAAGATGTGGTCCAGGCTGCCGTCCGCGCCGGGGGTCACGGTGCCGCAGAAGCGCAGCTTGTCGCTGATAACGCTGGTAAGGGTGGAGCACAGCTCCTGGGCCTCGGACAGCTGCATGGAGCTGTTGTAGGTGCGGCCGGCGAAGCGGACGCCCACGGTCAGCAGGGCGCTGACGAGCAGGACGATGAGAACGGCGCACAGCAGTTCCGTCAGGGTGAAGCCGCGGCGGTCACGAAGCTTGTTCATGGCGCGACCTCCTCATAGTAGAGGCAGCCGTTGTCCTCATAGACCTGCACGGTGGTGCGGCCGCTGCGGGTGCCGCCGCCGGAGGCGGTCAGGGCGGCGGTGCCGTTCGACACCGCGCTGCTGTAGTGGAAGGAGATGTCGGCGGAACGGACCTTAGCGTTGATCTTGGCGGCGGAAACGGCGGCGGTGGTCAGAAACACGAAGGTCAGTACGATGATCAGGATGGAGACCAGCGTCTCTACCAGCGTTTCGCCGCGGGTGCTGTTCAGCTTTCTGATACGACCGCCTCCTTTTCGATGGTGGCGTTGTCCGGCGACCAGGAGATCGTTGTTGTGGTCGTGGTGACATCGCGGACCCAGAGACCGCCGCCGCTGACGGTGCTGACAGTGGGGTCGGCCTTGTTTTCGCGGAGCGTCAGCACCAGGCGGCAGTCACTGTCGCCGCCGTCGGCCAGGTGCAGGACGATGGTGATGTCGTAATTGGGCGCCATGGTAAAGACGGCGGAGACATCGTCCAGCCCGTCCACGGATAGGGTGATGGTGTCGGTAAAGCTTTTGCCGCTGTCCCTGTCCACGGCGGCCTTGCCGGCCTTGAGCCATGCGGCCGTAAACCCGGTGGGCGAGGTCGTTTCGCGGCTCGTTTCGGTGGAGGTGTCATTGGTATAGGTGGTCTTCACCGTCTCCTGGACAAAGGAGGCGTTCAGGATATCATCACGCAGCAGACGGGCCGCGGAGCTGACCGTCAGATACGCCTGCCGGGCAGCCCGGTCATTCTCCAGACGGCGGGCCGAGGAGGTGGCGGCGGTGAGGATCACCGCACTGACCATACTGGCCGCCAGCAGCAGAAGGAGGGCCATCATCAGCGTGGCGCCCTGTTGGTTTTTCAGTTTGTGCACGGGAGGGCCTCCTTTCTGCGGTGGGTCATGGAAGGGTGTCCGGTGACGGCTCGGGCGTGGGATCGGTGCCGGAGCTGCTGTCCGGGGCGGATGGATCGTCGGAGGGCGTGCCCTCAGGGTCCTTGCTGCCGGAAGCGGGGATATCGGCGTCCGGGACGGTGGGGGCACCGCCGCTGTCCGTCGTTTTGGGCACGGCGGTGAAGGCCGTGTCGGCATACAGCGGCTGGGTGATGTCCGGCGTCCAGCTGATACCGGCCTCGGGGATGTTGTGGTCCGCCAGCAGCTGTCTGAGGGCCTCCACCGAGGGGGCGGAGCCGTAGGGGACAGACAGGGGGAGCGCCTGCCCATCCACCCGGAGGGTGGCGGTCACCCGGGTGTCCTCCTCCGTCAGCGTGTAGGGGATGGAGAGGGTGAAGGTGTGGTTTTCGGCGTCCGTCAATGTGACGGTGAGGGTGATCTGGCCTTGGCTGCGCCCCTTGACCGTCAGGGGACGGTAGGTGAAGGCGCTGGTGGTGTCCTTTGCCGGTGTGCCCACGGTGACGCGGAAGTCGTCGTTCTCGGCGCGGAACACGTCGGGATGGAGGACGGAGGTGTCCTCGTCGTTGGAGACGGGCATGGGCCGGAGGACGTACTCCGTGGCGTCGGCGCCGCCTTTGACGGTGACGCCGGAGACGGAGAGACCGTCAAAGGTGGCGGCGCTGCCCCGGCTGTACAGGTACAGCGGCGCGCCGGTGTAGGCGGGGCGGTCGCTGTACGGCGCGCCGGAGGGCACATCGCCCGTGAAGGCCGTGCCGTCCTTATTCATGACGCCCTGCTGATAGACAGGGGGTTCGTCGGAGGTGTTGGCGATGCCCAGCACGCCCTGCATACGGACGGGAAGCACAAGGGGCAGCTGGCTGGTGAAGGTCTCGCCGCCGGGGGCAGTGTAGGCGGCGGTGATCAGGGTGCGGTCCTCACCCTCGCCGGCGGCGGTGAGGGTGACAGATGCCGTGCCGCCGGCATCAACGGCGGGAACAGAGGCCGTGAGGACCCTGCCGCCGTACTGGGGCGTGACTGTCCATTTGACATCCAGTGCGCTGCCGCGGCTGTCGCGGGCGGTGAGCGTTAAATTACAGGTATCGCCGACAAAGAAGTCATCGCCGGGCAGGCTGTCCATGGAGATGTCCAGCGTGGAGGTGACGCTCACCAGCAGTCGGGCGGTATAGCCGCCCAGCGTGGCGAAGACCTCGGTAGAGCCGACCGACAGGCCGGTGAGGGTCACGGTGTAGCTGTGCCGGACGTCTGCCGGGGGCGTCTGTGCCTGCGGTACGGAGACGTCCACAATGCCGTTGCGGGAGCAGGTGATGGTGGGTGTGGCGTCAGTGCCGATGTCCTGGGTGAAGTGCAGCGACAGTGTGACACTGGGGGTGGTGATACGGTCCAGCGAAAGGACGCCGCTGCTCCAGTACAGGCCGCGGGAGGGCCATTCGCCGTAGTGCAGGCAGGCGGTGCCCTGGGTCAATACGGTGGGGAAGGGGTAGTCCTGTCCGAGGAGGGCTGCCGCGCTGCCGGGGAAGCTGTATTTGCCGTGGGCCGACTGGCCGTTTTCCTCCGTGGTGACCCAGTGGAAGCTGCCGTCGTCGCTGCCGCCGTTCAGCAGCGCGGTGAAGCGCTTTCCGTCGATGTCCGCACGGCCGGACATCTGCTCGTAGCTCAGGGCTGTCAGGCCGTTGATGGTGTAGGGGCTGCTGCCGGTGTTCCAGGTGTACTTGGACAGATAGCTCAACTTGCCACGGAGCATATCCATCCGCGCGGTATCGGTGCTCAGCAGGGTGGACAGGGAGTAGTAGGTGTACTGTCCATTGGACTGGGTAGACTTGCCGTAGAAGGTGGGGAGGTTGCCGAAGTAGATCGCGGCGCTGCTGTCCAGGTAGTAGCAGTTGTTGATGGTCAGCCGGGCGGTGCCGCCGTTCACGCCGGCGCGGTCGGCGATGCTGCCGATGAGGGAGATGCCGGTGATGGTGCCCTCCATGGCAGGGAAGGTCATGTAGGTGTAGCAGTTGTTGTAGGTGGGCTGGCCGTCCTTGCTGCCGGAGAAGTTGGAGAAGGTGGCGGAGAAGCCGCTGCCGCCGATGCCGCCGATGTACACGTAGGTGTCCGGGCCGGCCTCCGCGCCGCCCTGGGTCATTTTGACGGGTTTAGGCGTCGACTCATAGCGATCCACGGAGGCGGTGTTGGAGCCATCGCCGGTGAGGATGCGCTCGTTCAGCAGATCGTTGGCGACGGTGATGCTGCCGCCGGTGTAGCAGTCCGACACATCATAGCGGACGCCGCCCACCAGGCCGCCCACGCGGACATAGTTGCCCCACTGGGCCTTGTTCATGGCGCCGGTGTTTGCGTAGCGGTGGGTACAGTTGATATTCAGCTTGACCACGGCGGAGCACCTGTTCAGATTGGCGCTGGATACGCCCACCAGCCCGCCGATGGCGGCTTCGCCCAAGAACTGCCGGTTTTTGCTGTTGTCGGTCACGGTGTAGCCGGCGATGGCGCAGTTGCTGATGGTGCTGACCTTCGTCTTGTCCTTCAGGTTTTCATCATAGTCGTAGGCAATGCCTACCAGACCGCCCAGGGCGTAGGAGGTGGCGTAATTCTCCGGCCCGGTGGCACCGGAGGCGGGGGTGGCGTCGGTCTTGCGCTGGATAACGGCGTCGTTGTCGCTGTAGAGCACGATGTTTTTGATCTCCGCGCCGGCGGTGGTACCGAACAGACCCACGTTGTAGCAATGGGAGGTGATGTTCACATTCTTGATGTAGTAGTTGCCGCCGTCGTAGATACCGCCGAACCAGTTGTACAGCGTCAGATCATAGGTTTCATTGCCCCTGTTGTTCAACTGGCCGTTGTTTACCGCGCCGGCAATGGGGTGGAAGTCATAGTTTGCGGCCGCGCCGTCGGCGGCGGTGCCGTGTCCTGCACCGTTGAGGTCGTGGGTCTGCTGCCAGGTGAGGATAGGACGGGGGCCGCCGGTGCTGTCGCCGGCCAGCGCCATCGCCTTTGTCTGCAGCGCATTGCCGCGGCGGTTGGTGTATTGCAGATAGGGATAATACTTGTAGTCACTATTACTGCCTGTGACATCGCGCGTCGTGCTGCCCTGACTGTCGATATAGCTCCAGTTAATGTATTGCAGCTGCTCTATGGAGCGTACCTGGTAGGGCTTGGAGGCCGTTCCCGGCGCATTGTTGGAGGACAGGGCGAAGGCATCGGCAAAGAAGGGGCTGACGGTGTAGGTCAGCGCGGCGCCCTCGTGGGTCAGCGTCCAGGCATCGTTGGCCTGGGTGCCGCTGGTCAGGTGCAGACCGTTATCGGAGGTCTTGTAGGTGACGAAATTGAATCCCTGCATCTGCCGGCGCAGGTCATCGGCCGCCTCAGTATAGCGAGTGCCGGTCATGGTGATGCCGGTGGAGAGCACAGGCTCGGTGGTGCTGCCGGCGGACCAATAGTAACCGTAGCCGTAAGCGGTGACGGTGCCGCCGTCGTCATGGGAGACACAGAGACTGCTGTTGGTCTTGTATTCGCCGTCCTGGACACCGATCGAGGAGAAATAGTAGCCGCTGCCGGTGGGCTTGGACTCATATTCCCAGTACAGCAGGCCCAGAACGCCCATATCGGCAGGTGTCACCCAGTCGCCGTAATGGACGCGGCTGCCGTCGTGGCCGGCGACGATGCCGGGATAGGGGTAGGCCTTGCCGGCGGAGTCCAGGGTCTTATCGTGCTGGAAGGTATTGGCGGCGGAGACGGCGCCAAAGCCGCTCAGCCGGGTGGCCATGCCGCGCAGGGCTGGATCGTTCACCGGGGCTGCGCCGGATCTGTCCGTGTACTGGTATAGGTGAACGCTGTCTACAAAGCGGTATGTGCCGCCGTTGAGGTAGCAGCAGCCGGATACGCCGCCGGCAGTGGGGGCAAAGCCGTGAATATCCGCATTGGGTGAAGTCATGGCTGTGGCGCAGTAGCTGGCGCGGAGGGAGCCGGTGTTGCTGCCGGCAAAGCCGCCCAACGTCACGCCGCCGCCGTTGATCGTGCCGATCTCAATGTCGGCCATGGCGTAGCACTGCTGGACAACGCCGCTGTTGCCGCCAGCGAAGCCGCCGGCGCAGAGCGTGGCGTACAGGCTATTGGCGAAAAGGCGCGGCGCGCTGACGCCGGAGGCGCGGACCGTACCGCTGTTGCGTCCCACCAGGCCGCCCAGATACAGGATACTGCCGTGACGGGCGTCGCCGTTCACGGAGAAGCCCGCGGCGGCGCAGTTGTAGACCGTGCCCTCGTTGCAGCCGGTCAGGGCGCCGATGCAGGCGGTTTGCAGAGAGAGCTGACCTTCCAGAGAAACGGTACGATCCTTATTGGCGGTGAGCAGTATGATATTGCGCAGGGTGCCCCGGTTCAGACCGAACATACCGGCATAGCTGGTGCCGTTGGTGTTGACGGCGCTGGTAAAGGAGGGCGCTGCGATGGTATAGCCGCCGCCGTCGTAGGTGTGGATGAAAGGCTTGCCGTCAGCGGCGCCGATAGGCGGCTGCGTGTGCACCGTGAGACGGGCGTAGCTGTTGTAGTCGATGGGGCGCTCCTGCTGGAAGACGGCTGTCTTGTCCAGCAGGGTACGGTAGGTATCGTAATACAGGCTCAGGTCGTGCAGATGACGGGCCGTGCGGATGCCAACCTCCGCCGGGGCGCTGGGCAGGGCGGCGCCCTGGATCACGCGGCAGGCGAAGTGGGGATTGAAGAAGTAGGAGATGTCATCCACCGTCACCTGACGGTAGAAGGTGGGGGACACCTCATTGGTATAGACCAACTCGTCGGGCAGGCGTACCAGCCAGTATTCGCTGTCGAGTTTGATGGAATTCCACAGGGTGACGGTGCGTGCCGTATCGCCCAGGGTATAGGCAACGGTGATGGCGTCCGTAGGCTGGGTGCGATAGACCATGCCGTAGCCGTCGTCCACGACGGTGCCGCCGGAACGGAGGGTGGAGCGGTTGGCACCCAGGAAGCCGTAGGTGCCGTCGCTGTATTTTTCATAGTAGGCCAGCGCGCCGGACTCGAAATCCGCCTGCCAGTCGCCGTAGTGGGGCAGACCGGTGAGCCGGGGGTAGGAGTAGGTGCTCAGGCCCATGTTGTCCATGAGGTTGTAGGCCACGGTGTCGCTTGTCTCCGCGGTAAAGGCGGTGCCCAGGACCTTTACGCCCTCTGCGCGGTTCTGGCCGCTCCATTCGGCGTAATTGACGAAGCTGGTGCCGGACAGATCGTTCCGGCTGGGGAACAGGTAATAGACAGCGTCTATGTCGGCGGGAGCCGTGCCGGCAGCGGGGGGCTTGACGGTGGAGTAGGTCAGCTTCATGTCGGTGCCCAGGCGGACGCAGGCGCTGTAACAGGCCTTGAGGCTGTCGCCGCCGGAGAGCTCGCCGCCGGAGAGACCGGCGGTGGTGCCGGCGCTCTGGAAGCCGGCGGCGTAGCAGTTGGACAGGGCGATATTGGCGGTGCCGTTGCAGGCGCCTATCAAGCCGCCGGCGACGCCGTTATTGGCGGCGGCGTACAGGTAGCAGTCTGCGTAGGAATGGTCCACAGTCAGAGCAGCACTGTCCGTATTGCCCACCAGGCCGCCGGCATAGCGGACGCCCTGAATCACGGTAGCCGCGAAGCTGCGGCGGATGGTCAGCGTGCCGTCGCAGCGGCCTGCCAGACCGCCCGCCGTGCTGCCGCGGAGCCAGATGTCCTGTTCGGTCTTGGTGCTGAGTTTGTCGCGGGTGGGACTGAGATACACCTGACAGTCGAGGATCTCGGTCTTGCCGCTGAGACGGCCGGCCAGGCCGCCGGCATTGCCGGAGGCGGTGATGTCGGCACCGCAAAGGCGCAGGTTTTTCAGCGTGCCGGAGAAGGCGGCAAAAAGACCGCCGTCGCCGGTGGTGTTCACGGTCAGACCGTAGATGACCGGGTGGTAGACCTGGCCATTCACGGTGGCCTTGCTCTCGCAGTAGGTCAGGCGGCTGTTGGTGATGGGCGTGAACGTGCGGGAGCCGTACAGGCGGTCCCAGCCGTCGTCGGCGTTTTCGTTGACAAATTGGATATCCTGCTCCTGCACGGCGCGAGTGATGCTGTCGGGCAAGCGGGAGGCCGTGTCCAGATTTTGCAGGTGGCGGGCGTAGGTAACAACGGCGGTGTCGCCGCCGCGAACCTCGGCAAACAGACTGTTGGCGGTCAGCGTGCCGGAGGCGGAGTCCACCAGACGGTTCTCACACGTCACCTCCACGGTGATGGTCAGGTCCGCGCCGGGGGTCAGATTTTTGTTTTTGAAGCGGGCCTGCTGGCCGAAGCGCATACCGTCCGTCAGAGAGTCCAGGACCATGGTGGCGGTGTAGGTGAGATAGTCGGTCTTGACCTCGCTGCCGGTCAGCTCGATGCGGGAGGTGCTGTGGACGCCGTCGGAGACGGTCACATAGAAGTGCAGCGGCTCCATAGGCGTGTCGCAGGTGACGCGCAGAAGAAGCTGCTCTTTGTTGATGATCTCCATATGGGGCGTCAGCTTGCCGGTGATCTCGGACTGCACACTGTCGCCGCCGTAATAGCCCACGGTGGCGCCGGCGCTCAGCCGGCCATCACGGAACCGCAGGGGATTGAAGCTGTCAAAGTCGTAGGTCAGGGGTTTTTCACTGTAAAACACGGCGTAGACGCTGCCGCTGGCGGGGTCGAGCTCGATCACCCAATGGTTGTCCCACAGCTGGCGGTCCACCTGATCCTCCGGGAGGATGGCCGCGGCGGCAGAGCCTTCGCCGGTCTTGGCGGCGGAGGTCACATAGTGCAGAGAGGTTTTCCTCTCGGCGGCGTCCAGCGGTGTGTTGTTCAGGGGCTGCAGATCCTCCGCATAACAGTCGGAAATGCGGCCATTGGCCAGCAGCTCGGACAGCTTGTTCTGGGCCGCGTGGTAGACGATCTCCGCCTTGGCGTCCAGCTCCGTCTGGCGCAGGTCGCGCTGATGGCGGGTGATGGGGATCATGGCCAGGCCCATCAGCACGATCAGGATGGCGACCGCGATGAGGACTTCGGACAGCGTAAAGCCGGAATTATTCTGTTTTGAGAGCTTTTTTTGCATAACACAATCGATACGCTGCCCCGCAAAGGGACGCGGGCGGAAAAATGGTGGGGACGCAGTCAGGGCATCAGCTCGAAAAAGATGAGGTGAAGCACGGTTTTGTACTGTGCTTTATTGGCATCATACTGTACGTCTACGTTGGAGAGGAAGTTGACATTGGCGCTGGCGCTCAGCGCGTCGATGATCTGGCGGGACTGGGCGTAGGAAGCGGTCTGGTAGGTCAGCGTCACGGGGCGCAGCACGAGATAGCCCTCCTGGGTGGTGCCCTCGGTGCAGTCCACCTCGTATTGCAGGGTGGCGGCCATGAGCTTGTCCAGCTCGGTCATCAGGGCCTGGTCGTTGTCATACTGGGGCAGGGCACGCTCCTGGCCGGAGGCCTTGATGGCGGCAATGGCCTGCTGCATCTGCTCCAGCTGGGCCAGACGGACACGGTCGGTGTCCAGCTCGGCCTGCTCGATGTCGGTGTTGGTGCGGAGGGAGGTTATCTGGCGGTCGATGGGCTCCAGAAACAGCTTGCAGTAGCCCAGGACCAGCACCAGCACCACCAGGACCAGCAGCAGGGTCTTTTCCCGCTTGGTAAGCTCGCGGTTCATTGAGACACCTCCTCCGGCTGGCGCAGTTCGATGCGGACGGTGAAATCCATGATGGTGGCGGCCTTGCCCTCCTCCGTGGAGGCGACGCTGAGGGAGACGCTGTCCACGATGGGGGAGAGGCGCAGGCGGGCGAACATGGCGGAGATCTGGTCCAGGGTCATGCCGGACATATCCACGTTCATGGTGTTTTGGGTGATCTGGAGGGATGTGAGGGAGCCATGGCTGAGCATCTCCTGCTCCAGCAGGTCCAGGGCCGCCTGACGGTCCACGGCGGCGGGGATGTCCTCGCTGCCGGCGGCGGTCATCCAGTCCATGGAGTAGGTGCGGTATTCCAGCAGGACGCGGTCATAGTCGGACAGGGCCTCCTGGGCGCTCACATACTGGGTGTGGACGCGGTCATAGGCGGCCTGGGCCTTGTCCAGACGGCGGTACTGCTGGAGCACGCCGAAGTTGACCACAACGGTTACCAGCGCCGCAATGGCCAGAATACCGATGAGCAGGGTCCGGCGGTCACGCTGGCGGTCCTCCTGCAGGTTCAGGTTGATGCCGGTCTTCTGGGGGCACTTTATCATTTTTCGCGCGGGCGCGGCAGTGCGCGTATCCACGGTGATGCCGTTCTTTTCCGCGATCATTGCAGACCTCCTCTCAGTCCCTCGTCCACGCCGCCGATGGCGCGGAGATACATCCACGGCTCATCCAGGGCCACATCGTCGCCCAGCAGCTCCTGGGCGGTGTGCAGGTGCAGGTGCGTGGTCTCAGCCAGCGCCTGACGCAGGGGGCCAATATTGCAGCCGCCGCTGCACAGGCACAGGTCGGCGAGCTCCTGCTGCCGGTTGTTGTAGTTGAAGAAGTTGACGGCCTTCATCACCTCCACGGCGATGCGGGCGTAAAACGATTGGGCATAGTCGGAGGAGAGCACGTCGTTGTAGTTTTGCAGCACATAGCTGTGGGCCACATGGATATCCACGCCGCAGTGCTCCGCTACCAGCTGCTCCAGACGGTTCAGGCCCAGGTCGATCTCCCGGCGGCTTTCGAAGAAGGCGCCGCGGTAGATGTAGAGATAGGCGGCGGTGTAGCCCAGGTTGACGATGCACATATCCCGCTGGGGCAGGCCGGTGCGGCGGTAGTAGGCCGCCAGCACGCCGGCGTAGGCGCACTCACTGGGGGTGAGGACCTGCAGCTTGAAGCCGGCGCGGCGCATCATGGCGCGGTAGCGCTCCGCCGTCTCCTTGAGCATGGCGCAGGCCAGCAGCGTCATCTCGGTGGGATAGCCGTCCTGGTCGCGGAGAATGTCGCGCATGGAGTAGTCAAAGTAGTACTTGCTTTTCTCGTCCGTAAGGAAGTCGCGGAACTCGTAGGGCAGGTTGTAGCGCAGCTGCTGCTCCGTCATGGCGGGCATGGTCAGCTCGCGGGTAAAGACCTCGGTGGAGGGCAGGACCACGGCGGCGTTGGTCAGGGGAATGCCGTTGTCCCGGGCGGCCTGGCGGAGGAAGTCCGCCATGGCGTCCATGGACAAGATCCTGCCGTCAGCCACCATGTTGTCCGGCAGGGGGGCCATGGCGGCCTTTTTCAGCGTACTGCCGGCGAAGTAGGCCAGCTTGACGCTACTGCCGCCGATATCAATGCCAACGATCTTCTTCAAAACAGAATACCTCGCTTTCTTGGAGATGGGGGCTCACAGCAGGGAAAGATACCAGTCGATAAGGTTCTGGCCGAACAGGGCGGCGCACCAGGCGGCCAGCGCGATGCCGGGGCCCCAGGGAAGGCCCTGCTGTCCGCGCTTGGCGCGGACAAGGCCCCATAGGATGCCGACGACGCAGGCCAGCAGCAGGCACAGCAGATTTTTCTGCCAGCCCAGAAACAGCCCTGTGAGAAACAGCAGCTTGATATCGCCGCCGCCCATGGCGTCGCGGCGGAGCAGCTTCTCCATCAGCAGCGCCAGCAGCAGGACGCCGCCGCCCACGGCGACGCCGCCGATGAGGCCGTCCAGCGCCCGTTTGCCCGGGTCCGGGACAAAAAACAGGGTGACGATAAAAAGCACAACGCCGACCGCGATAAAGCGGTCGGGGATGATGTACCCCTCCAGGTCCGCGAAGGCGCAGGCCAGCAGCAGGCAGGCCACGGCCCAGGCTTCGAGGGTCCGGAGGGAGATATCATAGCGCAGCAGCAGCGACACGAACACCAGCGCGGCCACCGCTTCACCCACCGCGTGGCGGGGGGAGAGCTTCGCGCCGCAGTAACGGCAGCGGCCATGGCTGAACACATAGCTGAACACCGGCACAAGATCGCGGGGTGCCAGCACATGGCCGCAGACGTCGCAGTGGGAGCGGCCGCGGAGGACACTCTCGCCATGGACGATGCGCCAGGCGGCGCAGTTGAGAAAGCTGCCCATGCAGGCGCCCAGCAGGGCGGCGATGAAGCAGCTGTATATGGTGATGGCGGGGGCAGTGTACAGCATGGGAACAGGCTCCTTTGTGTCGTTGCGGGTGTCCCCGCCCCGGCACAGCCGGGGCGGGGGATCATTTAGCTGTTTTCTTGACCCAGAGTCCAAGTGTAGGTCTTGGAACCGTTTGCATCAGTCAGCTTGGTGGCTGCGTACTCAATTTTGCCATTAGTGTACGTGAGCTTTGTATCAGCGTAATTGAAGGTGAATTCAGTTGCGCCGTTGTTGTCAGGACCGGCAAGGAACTTATCCTTGTCAGCGGGAATGGTCTTGTTCTCAGTCAGGATACCGACCTGCCACTCGGCGTACAGAGCGCGGACATTGGCGACGTCAGCGGCCTCCTTGGACTTGGTCAGAGCGCCGTTGAACACGGGGATAGCGA
>OLJW01001467.1_pt1 | contig 25941 bp, 18 predicted proteins | sample 1603411 | NCBI WGS metagenome assembly OLJW01 (sample SAMN04168659, study PRJEB22393) | human gut metagenome | biome: human gut microbiome; feature: stool | host: Homo sapiens | collected 2014-05-12 | reverse complement strand
ATCACCCAATCATCGAATCGGCAATCACGGAATCTTTTTCATTCTAAACTCTAAATTCTACATTACTTTAAACTTTTCTTCATTTTCAATTGTAAAATATTATTTTTGTCGGCGTGTGTAAATGTTAGTAATAAATTAATAGTATGAGTGTGACAACAGAAAAGAAAGAGAAAGTAAAGTTTAGTAAAGCGTTTTGGGTTGCCAACACGGTAGAATTGTTAGAGCGTGCCGCTTATTACGGGGTGTTCGTCGTGATCACGTTATATTTGAGTAACGTCTTAGGATTCACGGATATTCAGGCGGCCACTATCGCGGGAGTTTTTTCCGCTTGTTTGTATTTATTGCCGACATTTTCGGGTGCGCTTGCCGATAAGATCGGTTTTCGTAAGTCGATGTTATTGGCGTTTACCTTATTGTCGTTAGGTTATTTGGGTTTGGGATTATTCCCGAATTTTCTGGCTTCGACGGGATTGGTAGAGTACGGTTACGTGACAAAGTTTACGGGATTGCAGGAAAGCGGTTATCGCTACGGGATTATTCCGATCATGATTCTGATTATTGTGGGAGGATCATTCATCAAGAGTGTGATTTCCGGTACGGTGGCCAAAGAGACGGACGAGAAAAGTCGGGCAAGAGGGTTTGCTATTTTTTACGGGATGGTGAATATCGGGGCTTTCTCCGGAAAGGTTCTTGTCACCCCGTTACGTGATGCCATGGGGCATGAGGGGATGATCGTGTTAAATTATTTCTCTGCGGGAATGACTTTCCTTGCGTTGATCGCGATTTATTTATTTTACAAGAGTGATAAACATGCCGGGGAGGGAAAGACTTTCGGACAGATATGGACGGCTTTGGTGAAAGTTTGTACTAACGGACGGTTGATTGTTTTGATCTTGATTATTACCGGGTTCTGGATGGTACAACATCAGTTGTATGCCACGATGCCGAAATACGTGACCCGTTTGGCGGGAGAGGCAAGTGCCATCGGGTGGTATGCTAACGTGAATCCTTTGGTGGTCGTGTTGACGGTGAATCTGGTGACTTCGCTGATGCGTAAAAAGTCAGCTTTGTTCTCCATGACTTGTGGTATGTTTATTATGCCGATCTCGGCTTTGTGTATGGCCTCCGGGAATATGTTGGGCGGTGGTGAGATTCTTGGATTGCATCCGGTGGCCTTCATGATGATCGTGGGAATCGTGTTCCAGGGATTGGCAGAAGTGTTTATTTCTCCTCGTTTCTTGGAATATTTCTCTTTACAAGCACCGAAGGGAGAAGAAGGAATGTATTTGGGTTTTAGTCATCTACACTCCTTTTTGTCATCCATTTTCGGGTTCGGGTTGTCCGGGTTCTTGCTGAGTAAATATTGCCCTGCCCGTGAATTATTTAGTAGCGAGGCCGATTGGATGGCTGCCTCTGCAAATGCGCATTACATCTGGTATTACTTTGCGGCAATTGCTTTGGTATCAGCCGTGGCCCTGATTATTTACGGGAAAGTGGTACGTCGGTTGGATGCGAAGAAAGCGGCAGTAACACGATAAAATTCATTTATTAAATAGTAAAGCGTCGGTAGTTTTTCTATCGACGTTTTTTATCTTGTCTTACTTTGGATTTGTGACAGATTTTATCGTTTTATGTTTGGATTTGTGACAAATATCAGGTGTTTTATATTTGGATTTGTGCAAATGTTGATTGTTTTTGGAGGAGATATTAAAGAAAGCGTAAATATTATTAAACCTCTTGTTATTCTTAAAAGTTATTGCGTAATTTGTGTAGCATAAAAAGTGCTGCACAAATTACGCAATAATTATATGATTTATTATGAGTGATATAGCGAATCCTTTTCTCGTGTATGGTTATGTTAGTCCCAAGTATTTTTGTGACCGGCAGGAGGATACCCAAAAACTTATTTCCGCATTGCAGAATGGTCGGAATGTTACCTTGATGAGTCCTCGACGTATGGGGAAAACTGGATTGATTAAAAATGTCTTTTATGAGGTTGCTCGTCAGAAACCGGAGGTTGCCTGTTTTTATTTGGATATTTATTCTACCACTTGCTTGAATGATTTTATCATTCTTTTAGGGCAAACGGTTATAGGAAAGTTGGACTCCTTCTCACAGCGGACATTGGCATCGTTAACCGGTTTTTTTAAAAGTTGTCATTTGGTATTTTCTTCTGATCCGTTGAGTGGTGTCCCCCAAGTGACATTAGATTTCCAACCTACACAGGCTCAGGCTACGCTGAAAGAGATTTTTGATTATTTGGGTATGTCCGGGAAAGAATGTTATATCGCTATTGACGAGTTTCAGCAAATTGTTGATTACCCGGAAAAGGGTGTGGAGGGGTTACTACGATCTTATATCCAATTTCTTCCTCATGTACATTTTATTTTTTCAGGTAGCAAGCAACATCTTATGAATGAAATTTTTTCCTCCGTGAAACGACCTTTTTACAGGAGTACGGAAAAGATGACTTTGCAGACTATTGCTAAGGAGGCTTATTCTCGTTTTGCTCGTGATTGGATGAAACGAGGAAATAAGCAACTGAATGAAGACGTATTTGATGAAATCTATGAACGTTTCGGGGGACATACGTGGTATGTGCAATATATCTTGAATCGTCTTTATGGACAATCGAAATCAGTGATTGACAGAGGGGTGGTTGAGGCTTGTCTGACGAGTATAATACAATCGGAGATTGATTCGTATCAGTTACTATACGGGATGTTGACCGAGAATCAGTCCACGTTGTTGCGTGCTATCGCGAGAGAGGGTATCGTCGCTGCCATCAATAGTTCCGCTTTCGTGAAGAAATACAGGTTGAAAGGTACCAGTAGTATTAATACGGCATTGAAGTTTTTGTTGGACAAAGAGTACGTTTTTAGATCGGAGAGAGGGTATTGCGTGTACGATCGTTTCATGGAATTGTGGTTGCGTTCGTTGCCCTATGGTAATCTGTGATGAGATATGGAATTCATCCGGTTGAAACACTTCCTTTGACGAGGGTACTTGGTCTTGAGTTTTGATATAATTATTTATTGCTATCGTTGTTCCGATAAGGAAAAGAACGATAGCTAAGATTAATGCTCTTATCATAGCTTTCGGTTTTTGGTGAATTTGATTTTACGGAAAATGTGACGATAAGGTTACAATGCAGGCCTTTGGCGGTATTTACTCCATCAGTTCTTTGATTTTTTGTTTTAAGGATTCACCTTTTAGGTTGATAGCGATGATTTTAGTTCGGAACCGTGATAAGGCCATAGTAAACCGTCTTCTTCAATGCTTCCAGCCACTCGGATTTGTCGCTATCCAGAGAAATACTGATGATTTCCAAGCCTTGGGAATTGAATTCATTGTAGAGGGCTATCATTTCCGGATTTGTTTCCCGGCAGATCTAGAATGAAAAGTTCTTTACGGCAACGAATGGTCGGTTTTCTTCGTAAGAATTTCCAAATTCTTTGTTAGCTTTGTGGGAATGATGAAAGATATGAAGACGGTTATAGATTTATTTGAAAGAAGTTGCGAAAAGTTTCCGGATAATCCTTATTTATGGGAAAAGATAAACGGGAAATTTGCGGCTACATCATATATGGAGGTAAAGCGAGAAGTATTGAACTTCGCGGGTGCTTTGTGTCAATTAGGAGTGGATAGGGGAGACCGGATTGCATTGTTAAGCGAAGGCTGTAATGCTTGGGTGTACTCGGAATTGGGAATGTTATACGCCGGAGGCGTGAATGTGCCGCTATCCATTAAGTTGACGGATAACGAAATTGTTTTTCGAGTGGAACACTCTCAAGCTCGTTTTTTGATCGTGTCCGCAAATTTTTTGAATCGAGTTCGGGGAATTGAAGGGCGAATCGGAGGGGTGGAAAAGATTATCGTGATACATTCAGATATAAATGAAGGTAAATACGTGTCCTTTGAGTTGTTACAACGAGAGGGGGAGATTTGGCGGAGAGAACGCGAGAAGTTGCTGAATGACCGGATTCATGCTGTGACGGAGGATGATCTGGTAAATATTTCTTATACTTCGGGGACGACAGCGGAGCCTAAAGGAATCATGTTGTCCCACCGGAATTACGTGACGAACGTGTTGCAATCAGATTCCTTGATACAAATCCCGGCATATTATCGGATATTATTGTTTTTACCATGGGATCATAGTTTTGCCCATACGGTAGGGCTTTACTCTTTTATGTATAACGGGGCCTCGCTGGCTTCTGTCGATTACGGGCAGTCGGGAATGGAGTATTTGCGTAATATCCCGGTGAATTTGCAGGAAGTGAAACCTCATATATTATTGAGCGTACCTGCCTTGGCGAAAAATTTCCGCAAGAATATCGAGGCGGGGATCAAAGCGAAAGGACGTTTTACAGATCGGTTTTATCATCTGGGATTGAAGATTGCTTATACATATAATGGTTTCGGGGACGATCGGGGACGAGGATGGAAGGCGTTGCTGAAACCTTTGGTGAAATTATGGGATTCTCTTTTATTCTCTAAACTTCGGAAACAGGTATTTGGCGGGAACCTTCGTTTTTTCGTGGGAGGTGGAGCTTTGCTGGATATTGAATTACAGCGTTACTATGCGGCTTTGGGAATTCCGATGTTTCAAGGGTATGGTTTGTCGGAGGCCTCTCCCGTGATCAGTTCGAACACCCCCGGGCGTTATCGTTTCGGTTCTTCCGGGATATTGGTAAAACCGATTGATTTGAAAGTTTGTGATGAGGAAGGACAGGAATTACCCCAAGGACAAAAAGGGGAGTTGTGGATAAGAGGAGGAAACGTGATGGCTGGATACTGGCGAAACGAGAAGAGTACGGCCGAGACGATCGTGGACGGCTGGCTGCATACAGGCGATTTGGGGTATTTACATCCCGATGGCTGGTTGTACGTGCTGGGGCGTTTCAAATCCTTACTGATCGCGAATGACGGGGAGAAATACAGCCCGGAAGGAATCGAGGAGACCATTGCCGAACAGTCGAAATATATAGATTATTGTATATTATATAATAATCAATCCCCGTACACGGCCGGGTTGATTGTCCCGAATAAAATGGCGTTACGGGAGTATATCGAGAAACAGGATGTTGAATCGGATTCTATGGATGCTTACCGGGTTATGTTGAAAAAGATCCAGAGTGAGCTGATGGCTTACCGGGTAGGTGGGAAACACGCTCATTTATTTCCGGAAAGGTGGCTGCCTGCAGTCGTGGCCGTGTTGCCGGAGGCGCTGAACGAACAGAATGGCATGATAAATTCGACCATGAAAGTCGTAAGAGCTAAAGTTTATGACCGATTTAAAGAAGAAATCGATTATCTTTACACCCCGGAAGGAAAAGAAATTACGAATAAACGTAACCTTCAGAATTTAAAGCAATTAATATCTTGAATTGGAAGTCTGAAAGTGTCATCATTTTCAATTTTCAATTTTCAATTTTCAATTATTATGAAGCGTCGATCTACGAAACAAGTTAAGATTGGAGAAATATATATTGGATCGGAGTATCCGGTTTTGGTACAATCCATGTTAAATACCGATACGATGAACACGGAAGCTTGTGTGGAACAAGCTATACGGATTATCGAGGCGGGAGGAAAGTTGGTGAGGATCACGGCTCCCGGGATAAAGGAGGCTAAAAATCTGGAAAATATTCACGCGGAGCTACGTCGGAGAGGTTACACTACTCCGCTTTCCGCGGATATTCATTTTAACCCGGAGGCGGCGATTGAGGCTGCCAGACACGTGGAGAAAGTACGTATCAATCCGGGGAATTTTGTGGATAAACGGGCTACTTTCAAAACATTGACTTATACGGACGAGGAATATGCCGCGGAGTTAGAGCGTTTGCGTGAAAAGTTCACGGCATTTCTGGACGTGTGCCGGGAATACGGGACGGCGGTGCGGATAGGAACGAATCACGGATCTTTGTCTGACCGGATTATGAGCCGTTACGGGAATACACCTGCCGGGATGGTGGAGGCAACCATGGAATACCTGCGGGTGTGCCGGGATGAGAAATTTGATGATGTCGTGATTTCCTTGAAATCGAGTGATTGCCGGGTGATGGTTGAGGCAGTGCGTTTGCTTGTGAAGGAGATGGAGAAAGAGGGGATGGATTACCCGTTGCATCTGGGAGTGACGGAAGCCGGAGAAGGAGAGGACGGAAGAATTCGTTCTGCCGTGGGTATTGGTACTTTATTAAATGAAGGATTAGGCGATACGATCCGGGTATCCTTGACTGAGGAACCGGAACAGGAGATTCCCGTGGCGAATCTTTTAAATGAAATTTGTTGTTTACAGGATTTGAAAACGGAACCGATTCACGTGGAAGGGCATTACTCTCATCCCGTGATTGTAGCGGATATTTCTAAGGTAGAATGTCTTGACGAGGCTGTGATGGCCGGTCTGGATTTTCACGTGGCGACAGAGAATGATCCCGTGTATGGCGATATGTTGCAAGGTGGGATGCGGTCTCCGGAGATGATTTACACGGAGGCATTGGGACCGGAGTTGACGAAATTGCCGGATTCCGTGACCGTGGTGGTTCCTTTTGATAGTCTGGATATTGCCCACGTGTATAATCGTAAGGCGGTCGCCTTGATTGATGCCAAAGATTTCGTCCGGCTATCGAAACCCGTGGAGGGGGACGGTATTTTCGTGGAAGTGCGCGACGTGGAAGTGATAAATACCGAGCTTGCCGGAAAGTTGGAACGGGAGAAAAATGCGATCGTGGTGTTGAATCCTGAGCGTCCTTCTAGCGCTTTGTATCGTTTGTACTTGGGAGAGTTGAAACGTTTAGGGATAATGAACCGGGTAATTGTACGGGCCATGTTTGACGAGTCGGATTCCAACAGGTTGAGTTTGTGGATGGCTGCTCATCTGGGAGGTTTATTCCTTGACAGACTGGTTTATGGCTTGTGGTTGTCATGTTCCGGTATTCCGGATATGTTCTACGGGGTACATTTGAGTCAGGATATATTGCAATCGGCAGGAGTGCGTCGTTATAAAACAGAGTTTATCAGTTGTCCCGGATGTGGACGAACATTATATAATTTGCAGGAGTCCGTGGCGAAAGTAAAGAAAGCATTTGCTCATCTGAGTCGTTTGAAGATTGCCGTGATGGGTTGTATCGTGAACGGGCCCGGAGAAATGGGGGATGCGGACTACGGTTATGTGGGTGCCGGAAACGGGAAAGTGAATCTATTCCGGGGAAAAGAGATGGTGCGTGTGGCTGTGCCGGAGGAAGAAGCCATTGAGGCATTGAAACAATTAATAAAAGAGAACGGAGATTGGAATGACTAATACAAGAGATACCGCACCTTTAGTTTTAGGTACCGAGAAGATCGGAAAATTGTTGATGCAATACGCTATCCCGGCGATTATTGCCATGACGGCCTCTTCACTTTATAACATGGTGGATAGTATATTTATCGGTCATGGAGTGGGACCATTGGCGATTGCGGGATTGGCTATTACATTCCCGTTTATGAATCTGGCAGCGGCTTTCGGGTCGTTGGTGGGGGTAGGAGCATCGACGTTGGTTGCTATTAAATTGGGACAGAAAGACAAGGAGAGTGCTACTCATGTTTTGGGGAACGTGGTGATGCTGAACGGGATTATCGGCTTGGTATTTATGACCGTGGCATTGCTTTTCCTTGATCCGATATTACTCTTTTTCGGGGCGAGTCCGGACACGTTACCTTATGCAAGGGAATATATGCAGGTGATTCTGGCGGGAAATCTCGTCACGCATATTTATATGGGGTTGAACGAGGTTTTAAGAGCTTCGGGTTATCCACAAAAAGCGATGGCTGCTACTTTGACGGCTGTTATCGTGAATTGTGGGTTGGATGCTTTGTTTATTTTAGGTTTCGGCTGGGGAATCCGGGGTGCAGCTTTGGCAACCATTGCCGCACAGGTTATTGCTTTAGGGTTTGAAATCCACCATTTTTCAAGGAAAAAGAGTTTTTTACATTTCCAACGTGGAATATTCGGGTTGAAACGTCAGATCGTGGGAGGGATGTTGGCCATCGGGCTATCTCCTTTCTTGATGAATCTGTGTGCTTGTTTTGTTGTGATCTTGATCAACAAGAGTTTGAAAACGTATGGAGGGGATTTGGCTATCGGGGCGTATGGTATTGTAAACAGGATCGTCTTTTTGTTTATCATGATCGTGATGGGATTTAACCAAGGAATGCAGCCTATTGCGGGGTATAATTTCGGAGCCCGGCAGTTCGACCGTTTGATTCAAGTATTGAAATATACCATCTTTTGTGGCGTGACTGTTACGACAGTCGGTTTTCTGGCGGGACAGATTTTTCCCCGGCCATTGATTTACCTTTTCACATCGGACGAAACTTTAACTAATATTGCCGTGGAAGGTCTGCGTATCGTGTTGATATTCTTTCCGGTTGTTGGTTTCCAGATGGTGACATCCAGTTTCTTCCAATCTATCGGGATGGCCAAGAAGGCGATCTTTTTGTCGTTGACACGACAGTTGCTATTCTTGATCCCGTCATTACTGGTGTTTCCATCCATTTGGGGAACGGTCGGAGTCTGGATGAGTATGCCGGTTGCGGATGCCATCGCGACGATCGTTGCGGCCTGTATGTTGAGGTGGCAACTAAAACATCTGAAAGCATGAAGAAATTTATATTATGGCGGGTTACAGGTTCAAAAAAAATCGATAGCTTTGTAGAAGAATAGATTTAAAAGATCAAAATATGGATAATAAATTTGTTATTACAATAGGCCGCCAATTCGGAAGTAGTGGTAAAGAGATCGGACAAGAGTTGGCAAAACGTTTCGGGATTACCTTCTATGATAAGGAATTAATTTCCCTCGCATCGAAAGAAAGCGGTTTGTGTCAGGAGTTTTTCGAGAAGGCGGATGAAAAGAATTCCGGAAACTTGTTACAGGCTTTTGCTGCCGGATTTACCTTCGGGCCCTTCCAGTACAATGATTTTCTTTCTAATGATAAGCTTTTTCAAATCCAGTCGGACGTGATTCGTAAGGTGGCAGGCGAACATTCCTGCGTGATCGTGGGACGTTGTGCCGATTACATCTTGCGTGACAATAAACGTTGTATCAACGTGTTTGTTCATGCAGATATAGAAGAACGCGTGAAGACCGTGATGAATCGTCAACATATATCGGAACAGGAAGCCCGTGAGTTGATTCGCAAGATGGACAAAACTCGTCCGAATTATTATAATTTCTACTCAGATAAAGAGTGGGGTGTGGCATCATCTTACCATTTGTCTGTTGACTCAGGTCTATTAGGAGTACAGAAAACAGTGGATTTTATCCAGAATTTTGTGAAAGAAGCGCTGAAAGACTGAATGATTTTTGATTTACGATTTATGATGGAAGAATAGCCAATCATAAATCGTAAATCAAGAAATACTTTAACGAGTTGGGTAGAAAAGTTCCGGTTCTTTTCTCTCATGGAAGTTCTTGAAGAGAAATTCTGAAAAAGGAGTGTTGAAAACTCTGGCTCCGTTAGGACATTCCTTCACGCAAGCACAACATTTAATACAAATTTCGGGATCGCTCACGATCTCTTCTTTTAATTCGATGGTTTCAACAGGACAGATTTCGATGCAATATTGACATTGTGTACACAATTCGTCAATGGTGATCGGGGTTGCCGGAGTTTTAGGATTATTCTCTTTATACGGGAAATTCCCTTTTACTTCCAAAGCGGGTAATTCTTTTATATCTGCATATTGATTTAGTAGCTTTATAATATTTTTTCCGAATTCAGTGGCTATTTGTATGTCGGATACATCGGGGCGTCCGGCTGCCGTGGGGAATTGTTCTGTACTATACGAGTGTTCCCCGATAAAGGCTCCACCGGCAACAGGAATAAAACCTAGTTGTTTCACGGTGTCCCGTAATTCAAGTAAGGCATCCTCGTAATCCCGATTTCCATAAAGAACAACAATGATAGCCGGGGTGTTATCTCCTTTTATTTTTTGTAGCCTTTCCAATGCCGTCGGGGCAACTCTCCCCGCATAGGTGGGGACACCGATGATTGCCAACGAATCTGTTGATATGACTTTTTGATCCGCACATGGATAGGTTAAATCAATTTCTTTATTTACTATGATATCAGTTCCTTCTGCTATTGCCGTGACAATCTTTGCAGAGGTATGAGTCGGTGAAAAATATACAGGTTGAATATTCTTTACTCGCATAATGTTCTTTGTTGCTAGATTATTGTTTTCAGCAAAGGTAAGGATTATTTAGGATATTCGATTTTTATCACTAATTTTCACGTTTTATATGTGATTTGTAAAAAAAAATAATCGTATTCTAAAAAAAAGTCGTATTTGCCTCACCCCTTTTCTATCGTTTTGGTGCTTTAGGGGAAAAGGCACTAATAGTTGAATAATGGTTTTGGAAAAAATTCAAATAGAGACATCTGAAATAGACTTGAAAGATACTCAGATTTTCAAGGCTATTTTTAATATGTTCTATCCTCGGGCCTATACTTTCACGCTAAAGTTACTCCGGGATGAGGTCATTAGTGCGGATATTACTCAAGAAGCTTTTCTCTATATGTGGGAAAAAGCATATCGTTTTCCGGATATGATGTCGTTTAAATCTTATTTATACAGTTGTCTGAAAAATAAGACGTTGAACTATATTCGGGATCACAAGGTGGAACGGAACATGGAAGAATTGAAGGATGTTTTTGTGGATGATATCTTAGTTGATCATTTGATTATCGAACATGAACTAAAGGCTAGAATATTGGAAGAGATCAACAAATTATCGGATGTGAAGCGGGATATCATGTTGTTGCGAATGGAGGGATATAGCTATGATGAGATCTCGGAAGAGTTATCCTTGAGTATTAACACGGTAAAAACGCATAAAAAGCAAGCCTATAAAGATTTGAAGCTCCATTTGTCGGATTATAACCAGTGTCTTTTGGTGTTAATCTCGTTGTTAGTCACTTGTTTTTGTTAATAGATAAAAGGTAGATATTCATGAAAAGGATACGGAAGGATATAGAAATCAGTAATTTAATTTACAAATCTCTACGGGGAGAAACCTCTAAGGATGAGGACGAGTTGTTGGAGGCGTGGTGTCTGGAGTCGAGGAATCGAAAATTATTCCTAGAGCTTCAGGAAGCGGATCATCTTTACGAGGGGATAACAGATATGTATAACGTGGATACGAATGTGCCTTTAAAAAAGGTGAATGATAAAATCAAGAAAAAGAAGCACGTGCGTGTTCTGAAATACATATCAGGAATTGCCGCCGTACTGTTGGTCGGAGTGATATTTATGCTTTCTATGGAAGACAAGACTGAACCGACAAGGCAGGTATTACTTTCTTCTGTGTCAAAAGAACAGATGGAACCTTTCGCGACGTTAGTAACAACGACGGGGAAAGTGGTTTACTTGGAAGACTCTGTAAAGCAAGAATCTTTGAAAGCGGGCAATAAAGCATCTTTGAAACAGGAGGAAAGCGGGAACGGAGAGGTGTTACCACAAGAAATTAAGCAAGAGGTAGAATATAACGTGTTGACGACCTCGAAACAGGGAAATATAAAAGTCGTCTTGTATGACGGCAGTCACGTGTGGTTGAATGCCGGAAGTGAACTGAGATACCCGAACTCTTTCGTGGAGAATCAAAGAGTGGTATACTTGAAAGGAGAAGCCTATTTTGACGTGACAAAAGACGAGTCTCATCCCTTTATCGTGAAGACAATTGCATCTGAAATCAGTGTACTGGGAACGAGTTTTAACGTGAATGCCCGTGAAAACTCATGTGTTACGACTTTAGTGGAAGGCCTCGTGCGGATGAAGCACGGGCTGCAGGATAGCGTGGAGTTACATGCGGGACAACAGGCTTGTGTGTCCGGGATCGGGAAAATTCATGTGCAGGAGGTAGATACGAGATATTACACGAGTTGGATGAATAATATGTTTGCTTTCCGGGAAACTCCATTGCGGGAGATTGCCAACGTGTTGGAGGAGTGGTATGGGTGTGAATGTCGTTTTGAGACCTCTACCTTGGAGAATATTCCTTACACGACAATGGTGGAAAGGTATTCAGATATAGATAGCGTGTTACAAATACTAGCGGGAACGGGAGATTTCCGGTACACGAGAATAGGTGATATGATCATTATAAAAGAAAAATAGGCAAAGAGCCTTCACTCCCTTTACCTATTGTTACTCATTAATTGTAATAATTAAAAGCAAATTTATGAAGAAAAAACCGATTTATTACACTTTTAGAGAGTGTATTTTTGGAAACGACAGGTTTTTGAAACGATTCCTGAGTTTGTTGTCTTTGTTTGTCATAGGCAATATAGGTGTTGTTATGGCTCAAGAAGTTCCGAAATTCACCGTGAATTTTAAAGATGCTTCTTTAACAGAGGTGTTTGATTATTTTGGAAAGAACAGTGATTACAAGTTCACGTACAACAGCGAGAACGTGAAAAACGAAACGAAAAAGATTACCGAATCTTTTAAGAATGTGACTTTGGAACAGATTCTTACAAAATGTTTAGATGGTACACGTTTTAGTTTCGAGATCGTGGATAAAAACGTGGTGATCACGCTACGAAAACAGCTGGATGTGAAGTTGATCGAGATTTCCGGTCGGGTGGTTGACGAGAACGGAAATCCCATTCCCGGAGCGACGGTGTTGATTCAAGGTACATCTCAAGGTGTAGCCACTAACATGGATGGGCGTTACACGATTAATGTGAGACCGACAGATGCTTTACGGGTTTCTTTTATTGGTTACAAAACGGCTATTGTGGAATTGAAGGGGAAAACGAAGGTAAATGTACGTTTGAATCCTGAGGAACAGAACTTAGATGAAGTACAGGTTGTGGCATTCGGTACGCAGAAAAAGGAAAGTGTGGTTTCTGCCATTACCACGATTCGGCCGATGGACTTAAAATCCTCCAGTAGTGATTTGACCTCCTCTTTTGCCGGTAAAATTGCTGGTATCATTGGTTGGCAGACAGGAGGTGCTCCCGGGGCGTTGACTGAAGAGGAGATGAACACAAAGTTTTATATCCGGGGTATCAGTTCATCCAATGGTGCGTCTGAGCCGTTGATTCTGATTGACGGGGTGGAATCTTCCCGTTTGGACTTGGCTCGTATGGTACCGGAGGATATCGAGAGTCTTTCTGTATTGAAGGACGCATCAGCCACGGCGATGTACGGGGCCAGAGGGGCGAACGGGGTGATTTTGGTGACTACGAAGAAGGGGGAGGCGGGGAGCGTATATACCTCCGTTCGTTATGAGGCGGTGGCTTCCATGCCAACTAGAGACATTGACGTGGTGGATCCAAAAACTTATATGCGGATGTACAATGAGGCGCAGACGACCCGTAATCCTTTGGCTAGTCCCGCTTATTCCTTGACCAAGATTGAGCGGACGGGTGACCCAAGATATCCTTCTTGGGTGTATCCGGCTAACGATTGGTACAAAATCATGTTCAAGGATATGTCCGTCAATCACCGCGTGGGCGTGAATGTCCGTGGTGGATCCGAGTTAATGCAATATTACGCTTCGGTCAATTACACCAACGACCAAGGTATGTTGAAAACCGACCGCTTGAACCAGTTCGATGTGAATATCAAGAACTCGACCTTGACCTCGCGCATTAATTTGAACGTGAACTTGAGCAGTGCCATCCGTATGCTGGCGAACGTATCGATCAGTGTCGATAAATACCACGGTCCGTCTTATGACGTGACACAAGCCTATTATTTGGCATTCAATGCATCACCGGTGAATTTTGCCCCGCTTTATCCGGGTGACGAAAAATATAGTTGGCCTCACCTGCGTTTCGGGAATGACGCCACGGGGAAAGCAGCAAATCCGTATGCCATGTTGCAGAAAGGATATAAGGAACGCGGACGGTATTCTGCCACGACAAAGGTGGAGTATATCCACAATCTTTCCTCTGTGTTGAAGGGGTTAGAACTTCGGGGAAGCGTGGCTCTTTCGAAGACAGGATACGAATCATCGGATTACGTGACAATCCCTTATTATTATTACATGAACCCGGAGGCCGGTGATTACGATTTTGAAAAGGGTACGCATAAGTTGACGAATGTGAATACTACTACAAAACCTCGTCGAACGTTGGAATTGGGAAGTTGGTCGGATGGATCGGATGGATCGCAGGCGCAAAGTACCACGCAATGGGTGTATAATGTCACTTTATTACACACGGCAGCTTGGGGCGGTGCAGAAGCAAATAAACACCAGACTTCACTGACTGCCGTGTTCCAAGCACAACAAGGTAGTTATGCTCCCGTTAGCAGTTTGTTCAGTGGGTTGGAACAGCGTAATTTGAGCTATTCCATGCGTGGTAGCTATGGGTTCTTAGATCGTTATTTCGTGGAGGCGAGTTTCGGGTACAACGGCTCCGAGCGGTTTACCAAGAATAACCGGATGGGTTTTTTCCCTGCAGTCGGAGTGGCATGGATTGCCAGCAAGGAGAATTTTCTTCAGGGGATTAGTAACACGCTTTCTTTCTTGAAGGTGCGAGCCTCTTGGGGTAAGGTCGGTAACGATGGGATTATATCGACTCCCCGTTTCGTGTATATGCAAGAACTAGCCCAAGGTCAGCAAGTAAAGGATCCGGAGGTAGGGAGTACTACAAATTTCACAAGAAAAATGATAAAGAACTATGGCGATCCCGATGTAAAGTGGGAGGTGTCCGAGCAGATTAATTTGGGATTGGAAACCCGTTTCTTTAAAGATAAATTAGAACTCAATGCTGATTTCTATCAAGAAATTCGCCATAATGTTATTGAGTTACGGGAGGTGATACCCGCTCATGTGGGGGTAGAGGTTTCCCCGTTGGATAATATGGGCAAAACCCGCTCGCGCGGTGTCGACCTGTCAGCGAAAATACAGCATGCCTTTAGTAATGATTGCTGGATTATCTTGAACGGTACGCTCACGTATAGTAAGGCTATTTATAAGGAATTGGAGGAAGCTGTTGACAAACCGGCTTATCAAAGAAAGACGGGATACGAACTTTCACAACAAGTAGGATACATCGCTGAAGGATTGTTTCGCGATCAACAGGAAATTGATAACTCGGCTAGTCAACCCTCGGCTGAACCCGGTGATATTCGTTACCGCGATATTAACCATGATGGCGTAATAGACGTGGAGGATGCCGTGCATATCGGTTTCCCCGAAACGCCACGATTGGTGTATGGGTTTAGCGGTTTTATCAATTATAAAAATTGGGAGTTTAATTTTTCCTTCCAAGGTTCCGGTAACCGTGGGTTCTTTATCAATGCGGAGGCCATCTCCCCGTTTGTAGGCGATCATGCCATGCTGAAGGAAATCTACGAGAGTCACTGGAGTGAAAACAATATGGCAAACCGTCCTTTTTGGCCGCGGCTTTCCACGAGTAGCATCACTGAAACTAACCCGCAGGAGGATTGGGATAGCAGTGTGGAAGAACGAAAGTCCACCTACTTCATGCGCGAGTGTAGTTTCTTGCGGTGTACCTCGCTGGAGTTGGCATATAACCTGCCGTTAGCATGGCGTAAGAAGTTACGCTTGCAAACGGTGAAGGTATTCGCCCGCGCCAATAATCCGTTCATGTTCTCTAATTTTAAAATTTGGGACGTGGAGTTGGGAGAGGATGGGTTCAATTACCCGATACAGAAAACATACGCCGTGGGCGTGAACATCAGTTTCTAAATTTAAATATATAATGTGTATGAAACGAATATATACTTTACTACTATTGCCGTTTTTCCTGCTAACAGCTTGCGACAGTTGGTTAGACGTGGTGCCGGAAGAGGATATTACGACTATCGACACGGATTTTGAGACGCGTGACAATGCCTATGTGTGGTTTAAAAGTTGCTATGTCCCTTTGAATGCTAGTAGTACATCGGTACGGGATTTGGTGGAATACACGGCTACCGACGAGGTGGTGATGTGCCAATACTTGAAAAATGCCGGGTATTTTGTTGGAGATAAGATTATTTCCGGTAAGCAAAACGTGTTTCAACCGTATGCCGATCGCTGGATTAACGGTATGAATCCCCGATCCGATTTTTATGCGGCGATTAATTTGTGTAACATTTTTATCGATAAAATCGACCAAGTGTACAACATGGAAGAGAAGGAGAAAAAAGAGTGGAAGGGAGAGGTGATTGCCGTGAAAGCCTACTACTATTTCGAGTTGGTGCGTCATTATGGTCCCATTGTTTTGGTGCCGGATTTTATGGATCCGAATCAAGATGTATCCTCGCTGAAGTTACCTCGTAGCCATGTGGATAGTTGTTTTCAAATGATTGTAAACTTGTGTGATGAGGCGGTCCGGGTGGGCATCCCCTCTTCTGCCAAGCAACAATCAACTCATTGGGGATATTTCAATAAAGAGGCGGTGATGGCATTGAAGGCGAGGGCGTTGTGTTATCAGGCATCCGATTTGTTTGCCAATAATCCGGTGTATGCCGATTTTAAGAACAAGAAAGGAGAATTGCTGTTCCCCGTGGCTGGAGATCCGGTAGCTCAAAAGGAAAAATGGCATCGTGCCGCTTTGGCTGCCGATGAGGCAATTGAGGCATGTCGTAATGCCGGAAAAATGTTGATAGACAATAGTAAGGCTACGTCTGTATTACAGACCCATATGCTTAATATAGAGAAGTCTGTGCGGGCTGCGAATTTTAGTAGTACGGAGGCGTTGCTGATGATCAGAAGGGCAAGTGACTCCGGAAGTGAGTGGTGGTATTGGGCGTTACCCCGTTTGATTTCTGATCCCATAGGAGGTATCCCCGGAACTCAACTGGCCCCAAGTATGAAAATGGTCGAAATGTTCTACACGGAGAACGGTCTGCCGTTGGGTGAGGATCGTGCTTATAGCGGAAACATCTATGGTATGACCCAAGAGAAAGATCCGAAGTATTCAGAGGTGGTGGCGTTGAACGAGGATATTCTGGTGTTACATACCAAACGCGAACCTCGTTTCTATGCTAGTATTGGAGCCGATCGTTGCTATTGGCGGATTGGCCGATCTTCAAGCGGTAATTTTAAAGTGGAGGCCCAGCAAGGAGAGGAATTCGGGTTGAGAGCCAAACGTATCACGGGTACGGCACCTGAGAACCTCACTGGCTACTGGTTGAAAAAAGGCACTTGTTCGGAGGCGGAATTGTTTAATTACAGCAGTACGGTTGCCGGTTTTGGTGAAAATCCCATGATCTTGATTCGTATGGCGGAGCTTTACCTGATTTCCGCTGAGGCATGGAACGAGTACCTCGATGCTCCGGATGAGGAACACGTGTATAAATCACTCAACGTGGTGCGTAAACGTGCCGGGATACCGGATGTGGAAGTTTCGTGGGCTGGAGCGAGGAATCGTAATAACGTGAAAACTAAGGCCGGGATGCGCGAGATCATCCGTCAGGAGTGGAATATCGAGTATATGTTTGAGGGAATGCGTTTTTGGAATTTACGCCGTTGGAAAATTGCGGAAAAGGAATTGAATGATAAGCTTTTCGGTTGGAAAGTGGCGGCTAGTGATCAAAAAGCTTTTTATAACAATGGAAACGGTCCGGTCGTGGTGGAAAGCAATCGCGAGTTTGTCGCTCCGCGGGATTATTTTTGGCCTATCAAGAGTGAGGAGACTTTGATCTCGGGTATCGTGCAAAATCTAGGTTGGTAATGATGAATGAATTAATAATGAATGACTATGAAATGTAAATTATTGATAGCGATGTTCGTGGCAGGCGTCTTTGCTGCCTGCTCGGACGATGACAAGATCGGGTTTGACCTGCCCGTGGATGTTTCGCAAGAGGCGATTCGTTTCACCCCGGCTCCCGGAGGTGCGGTGATGCACTATTCGCTGCCGGAGGATAAGGAGGTGTTTGGTATTCGGGTGCGTTATAATAGTGTGTGGGGAGAAACGGTTGTGAAGGATGGTAGTTATTTAAATGATTCGCTTTTGTTGGATGGTTTCACGGAAATGCAACCGGCTGTGGCGGCACAGGTTTCTTATTTCAACCGGGCGATGGTGGAAACGGAACCTGTGGAGGTAACCTTTGCCACGGAAAAGTCCGCAACAGTGGCGTTGTTTGATGGTATCAAGGTAAATTCGTTCTGGGGCGGTTTCAGCGTGGTGTATGATGCTCCCGAGACGGTGAACGGCTTGATTCACGTGTTTTATATTGGTGAGAATCCCAAGACGCACGAACCGGATTCGATATTGATGGCGAGTTTGGCGATTGTCGAGGGGGGAGATACAATCAATATTCCGATACAACAACGGATGGATGCTGTTGATGTAGTGGTGCGAACAGATGATTTTAAAGGTAGGCGGGTGAAGCAGGAAGTGGTGAAAGGTGTGGTTGTCCTCACGCAGGATACTTTGATGCGAGATAAGTTTGATTTCCGCTACACGGGTCAAGCGGTGGAAGACGATACCTATAAATTGGGAGTAGAGTACCTTTTCGATGGAGACAAAAAAGGTAAAAAGGCATTCTTGGCACGTCAGGATAACCGGAAGTACGAGTACTACACCTTCCTGACTGATGGTGGAACTTTCGATGAAAAATTTGTCATTGATTTGAAAGAGGAAAAAGTACCGGCAGCAATTAATTTGTACGCTTTTGTTTGTATGGGGAAAGACAATTATTATTATACCTCATCGGATGCGAATTTGAGCAAATGGTGGTCTAAGAGTGGGGAAAATTACAAAACTCGTCTCCCAAGTGTGGTGAAAGTGTATGGTACGAACGATGCTTCGTTACTGAATGCAGATAATGAGGTCGTGAAGAGTTCTGCGGTTCTTTTAGCATCGCATGCGGAAGATAAAGATATATGTGCTCTGACTGCACCTTTATTTGTGGATGACTTTGATTTTGAGGCAGCGGTTACGAAAGAATTTAAGGGTACTTGGGTTTATAGATCGGATGTGTACGGTAATTATGCGTATGATGAATTTGGGGCTATGACCACGTTGTTAGATTTGGGAGAAGCGAGGTTTGATGAAGAAGAACCGGTTTGTTTGAATCTGCAATTCAATTACACGGGAGCAACCTACCGTTATTTGATCATGATTATTGAAGATACGTTTGCCGGGTTTAATTTTATTAAACGAAACTTTAATGAAGGGCAATACGTGACATTGAATGAATTGGAGGTATGTGTGAAAGCGGAGTCAAATCAATAAACAGATAAGAAGATGATGAAAAGAAAATTATTATATGGAATTGGATTACTCTCGATGTGCTTCACGATGAGTTGCGAGGATTTGGAAGACACCTACGACGAGTGGAGTGGTGATGGCATGGTGCGTTACGTGGGTAAGGCAGGGGACGTGGAAGTCGCACCGGGTTGGGAACGCCTGCGCGTGACGTGGAAGAACGGTAATGATGCAAATGTCAAGTACACGAAAGTGACTTGGCAATCGGATAAGGAAAGCGGGCTGAAGGAAAAATATGTTCCTTTGCAAAAGGACAAGGCATCAGACACATTGTGGATAGAGAATTTGGATAATGCACTTTACACTATACGAGTGAGTAATCTGACTGCGGACAGCACCGAGTCGTTTACGCGGGAGGTTTACGGATTACCTTACACGAGTGAGCATGAGAATTTGAGCGTGATTTCTCGCGGTATTATCAATTTTTATCCGTTAGGGAATCGAATGGCAGTGACGTTGGACGAGAAGAACGATTATTTGAAAGAAGTGATGTTGCATTACATCGGTACTGATGGGAATAAACACGAATGGAATATTCTTGAAAACATGAGTGACACATTGGAAGTTGATCAGTGGGGAACGATGATACAGTTGGTGGGAAATATGTTTTTGTTACCCGAGGAGGGCGTCAGTTGGGGAATTAACTTTAACGAACCATTGACAATTACCCGAAAGGGAAGGGTAGCGGAATGTTTGGATGAGATCCCTTTTACGGAGGTTACATTGGAGAAGGGCGAACGGGTGTGGTCCACTCATTTTACCTTGTGGATGAATCAACTCTATGGGCCGGATTGGGAGAGTCGGGTAAATACAATCGAGGAAATTGATTTGGATTATGATTTGGCGACGTTCGAAGACTTGTTTTATTTGCCGGCGTTGAAGCAGGTGAATCTCGGAAAGAACCGGTATTTGTGTGAAGCTTTGGATATGTGGGGGATGAAAGGGGTGGAAAAAGATTACGTGAGCCTCACGGACGAGTATAAGGCGTTGATGACCCTGCAATATTTGAAGACAACCCGGGGCGTGGAAACAAATGTGTATAATGGAATGTATTTTTCTGGTAAATTGGGAGATCCTGATTTAGGGGAAATGTCTTATACTAAATTCTTGCAGCAGTTAGGCAAGATTGATGCTGATTTGTTAAATCATTACACGGTTGCCGACCAAACACAACCGGGGATTGTCCCCTTGGCGTGGGAAGATTGGGCGTTAATGTGTTCCGATACCACGTATAGCGGGAACAATAATACCGGTAGCATGGGATGGTTACTTGATGATGACAGTAAGAAATGTTTCTCTCCGGGAAAGCGTTTTGAAATTAAAACGTACGAGTTGACGTTCGATATGAAGACTCCGCAAATGGTGCATGGTTTCAAGTTTGTACAAGCTCACCCCGATGCCATCACGGAAGATTACAAAAAAGTATTGGGTTACTTGATTTCAGCCGTTAAGATCGAGGTGTCGAATGATGCCGTTTCGTGGACGAATGCGACGTATGTGGATGGCTATATCACCGTGGGCAATAATGCTGGTGAGGCAACTTATATCACGATTCCGGAGGAATTGAGGCAAGAGGTGCGGTACATACGTTTATCAATGGCGAATAACAAGGTGGACGAAATGGACGGAATTGCGACGTATAGTCTTAAATTAGGGGATTTTATTCCTTATACCGAACCGTAATCAACACGTGAAGATCCTCCCGTTGGGAACCGCGGAGTTGTTGCGGGAGGATTTTTATAAACAAACGTAGTATGAGAAGAATAGTTTTTATTTTGTGCCTCCTGTGGGGAGCATGTGTGGCTGCGTATGCCCAAGACGGTTTTAAAATCACGGGCAAGTTGGGAGGGAATCTTGGTGGCAAATTGGTGTTGGTGGGAAATGGAGCCGAGGGGGCTGTGTCTTTGGGTGAAACTGTCATGATCGATGGTGATTTTGAATTCACGGGAAAGGTGGATGGTATGATCTTGGCTTATATTTTGACCGAAGAGCGGCAACCGGTGGCAACCCTGATGTTGGAGAATTTGGAGTATTTGTTAGTGGCGGGAGAGAATGGTATCGAGGTGCAGGGCGGTGGCGATTCGCAGAAAGTATTGAACGAGTTTGAAGCCGTGAACCGGCGGATTGCCCGGGAGAAAATGCTCGTGGAACAGCAAATGAAAGCGGCTTACGCCCAGCAGAACCAGATGCAATTGCAGGCGTTGCAGCAGCAATTTTCGAAAGTGATGCAGGAGGCGGGGGAAAAGCAGGCGGAGTTGCTTAAAACCTACAAAGATTCTCCCGTGTCGGCATTTATCGTTGCCTCGGGAATGGGGCAGATGGATTATGTTTCCCTGCAAACCGTGTTCGACGAATTGGGCGAGCCTGCTAGGAATAGTCTGTTCGGGCAGATGATTGTACAATGTTTGGCAGCCATGAAGGACGTAGAAATTGGTGCCATCGCGCCAAATTTTAAAGGGAGCATGGTGAATAATGATACGCTATCCCTGTACGGGGTGAAAGCAAAATTGAAATTGGTGGACTTTTGGGCCTCGTGGTGTGCTCCTTGTCGGCAAGAAATGCCGAACGTGTGCAAGGTGTACAAGAAGTATCATGACAAGGGATTGGAAATCATCGGTGTGTCGTTGGATTCCAAAGTCCCGGATTGGCAGCAAGCCATGGTGGTGGAGAAAATGAAGTGGTTGAATATTTTGGATGTGCGGCAGCAAATCGCTACCCGCTACTTTGTCAGGGGTATTCCCCATACCTTGTTGCTCGACGAGAATAACCGCATTATCGCCAAAAATTTACGGGGCAAGGCCTTGGAGAAGAAAATTGCCGAGTTACTAGGGGATAAATGAAATGTATTAAGAAATAGTAAGATATGAAAAATTGTGCATTTGTTTTACTGTTTATTATGTGGAACTTGTATACGAGTTTACAGTAAACTAACTCCCTCCTCCCTTCGGGGTACTCCCTCTATAAACAGAGGGAGAGTTGAAATACTCCCTTTCTTCGGAAAAAGTCACCAGCTCCTCCTCTGTTAATAGAGGAGGTGGCACGAAGTGACGGAGGAGTTTGAGTATGAAAATAAGCATTACCTTAATGGACTGTAAAGTAGTATATAATTATCAGAATTATAATGCAGCATTAATTCTTCTTGAGATAATGCCGGAGTATAGTGGTGAAGGATGGTATTCTATTAGACTAAATAAGGGGGAAAATCCGTTTCCTAATCTTATGAAATTGATGAAATCATAATAATATAAAGAACAGACCATGAAAAAAATTACACTATTATTTATAGCCTTGTTTGTCGTGAATACCTTATTTTCACAAATATTGTACGAGGAGGGCATCGTGAAAGGTAAGAATGTGACGTATCGAGTATCACGGGGAAAAGAAAGATTCAAAAAACTATTTACATACATACAAAACGTGAATAACCCGGACACCACGTATAAAGAGGTTCCCGAAAGAGATGTAATACCCGCTCAAATGCTAGATCTTGAGGCTCAGTTGTCTGTAATACTACATGATTTTTTTTCTGCGGAAGAATTGAAAGAGTGCCGATCTGTGATTGCAGGAATAACTTTGCGATTGGATGCCCCAAAAAGGAAATTGTTGCAAGTGACTAATTTTTTCTATTTAAGTGCCACAAATTCATTTTGGGGAAATCTTTCACCGGATAGGTTGTACGAGCTGGAGCAACTTATCATGAAAAAATTGGAATTGCCGTATAAATTGCAGGAAACTTATATTAAAGATGATTTTCTTGTTGGTTTTTTTATTAAAGATATTAAAGAAGCAAAAAAATGCAGAAAAAGAGCAATGGAAACTTGGAAAAAAGAGGATATCGAAGTTCGAGATGTCACCGAGGAGTGGAATGCAAGATGGATGAAAAAGAAAAAATACAAGGAAGTGTTGTTATAGGTTCGTGTGGAGGCGGTTGATGCCCGTGCCGTAACATTGATTTTTGAAGGTATCGATGGCAAGGTGCGTTGCTGTAGGAAAACGCTGAGTGCTCGTATTGGTGATTTTGATCGATTGGACAAGATTGAAAACGAAGTATTTAAAAAGAAATGATATGAAATGGGTGGCAATATTGATATTGCTTGCGGTAGTGGGAATGACTACGGGGCAAACGAAAGATGCTCGGAAGGGACGTGGAAATACAGACCGTAAGATTGATGGATTGGAGATAGAGAGGAGGGAAGCGATGGGTTTTGGGGTGGTTCTTATCAAAGGTGAAAAGATGGAGCCCGTGCGTTCTTCCAAGCTATACGCTTTGTGGGAGACTGATAAGGAAAAAGTGGAACGGAGAAGGGCAGAACTCGTCGCGAAAGTGTTTCCTACCGGGGTGCTCGATCGCTTGAGGAAGATAGAGGGGCAGGAGGGCAATCCTTTAGCAACGATTTTTGTGAATGCGGAAGCCGAACGGAATGGGCGTATCAAAAGTTATAGTATTACCATTGGCGAGGCTCTGTTCAATGCGTTGAGCGATGATGAAGTCCGTGAGTTTTATGTTGCCGTCGGTCGAGAATGGAAAAAGCTTGCGAAGGATGAGTACAATTTCCCCTGCCATCGTGATTGGTTTCATGAATGGAAAGACTGCGATGGACTTTATGCTTCGCTCTTTCTGTTGGGCCTGTATCAGTGCGATACGACGGAAGAAAAACCGTACGGCTTGATTCTAGAGGACGATGGGCGTGGTGACGAGGAGCCAGAAGTGCTGGAGCGTGAAGTGGAGGGATTGGAGTTAAAACAGAAACATGGTCGGATATTTGTGAGGAGCAAAGAAACAAATGCTGCAGCCAAGACGCATTTGCCTTCGCTTCCCGTGAAAAACTGGAAAAAATTGGAGCGGTGGATGACGGAAATCGTCGAGCGGGCGTTCCCCGCAGATGTGCTTGTTCGCTTGCAAAAGTTGGCTGAGCAGGAAGAACGTCCTCTTTCCGTGTATGCTTACGCGGAAGCAGAACGGGATGGCGGTAGCTTGGAGGATTACATGCTTGCCCTGTCGCGGGAGATTTTCGATGTGCTGAGCGACGATGAACTGCGCGAACTTTATGTCGCCGTCGGTCGGGAGCGGATACGCCCCAAACTATATAAGTTCGATTTAAGCGATTACTATGAGAATGACAAGAGTCTGAAATCCATACAGCGCGGCGTCGTTGCCCTACCCCTGCTTCAGTTGAATTTGAAGATGAAGCTATCCGTGGTAGCTCCTTGAAATTGGAATGTTCGGATAATTTAGGAATAAGAGATTGTGTAATATATAAATTGATTATGATGAATAAGATGATGTTATTATTGTTATCCGGGATACTGTTTGGTGGCACTTGTCTAGCGCAGGGCGGCTATATGGTATCCGGGAAAGTACGGGGACTAGCAGTTGCGAGAGTACACGCAGTGGCGGCTGATTTCGGGACGGCGGACACGCTGGCATCGGCTGAGGTTGTGAATGGTAGCTTTATGTTCAGAGGAGTATTGCCGGGGGATGCTCGTGCCGTGATCTTGGTTTTTCCCGGGGTGGACGGTCGAGTCCCGTTGTTGTTAGAGAACGACGTGAATTACCAGATTTCTGTCACGGCTCAAGGGGCGGCTATCGAGGGAGAAGGACCTGCGGTACAACTATTGAAAGAGTTTGAACGTATCGGCCATGATTATGCCGTGGAGAAGAATAAAGTAGAGGCCGAGTACAAGGCCTTGGAAGGCGGGAGCAATCCAGCGAAAGTGGAAAGTCTGCAACTCCGTCTTGATAATGCTTACAAGCAATCGGTGCTTAAAACACAGGAATTGATCAAGGCTAATGCTGACAATTATGTCTCGGCTTACATCATCGCCTTGAATATGGCAGCAGATGATGAAACCACGCTTCGTACTAAATATGAATTATTGGGGACGTCGGCTCGGGCTACGGTTCCCGGTAAAGCCATAGCGGCTATGCTGGATCGGTATGGCAAGTTGATCGAGGGTGAAGTCGCTCCCAATTTTACCTTGATGAAGCCTGATGGCAACACGTTTACCTTACACGGTTTGCCCGCTAAATGGAAGGTTATACATTTTTGGGCTGCACAACAAGGTAGTTCCCGGCAGGATAATTCTGATTTGGTTAAGTTTTACCTGCAATATCGCCCGAAAGGTCTTGAAATTGTCAGTGTGGCACTGGATGAGAGTGCTGCCATGTGGAAACAGGCTATCGGGCTTGACGGGATGATTTGGACCAATGGTTCCGACCTTAAAGGAATGGATTCTGAGATTGTCCGTCTCTATCTGGTACGAGATCTCCCGGCTTATTTCCTGCTGGATGCCGAGAATCGTATCGTTGCCCGTGATCTCTCGTTTCCAGAACTTCGTGCTAAAATGGCAGAATTGACGAAGAAGAAAAAGAAGAAATAAAGTGCTTTTTATTTTCAGGTGCGTGCGAAAGGGGGAGTTGAAAAAAATATTGACTCCCTCTTATTTTTAATATTCTCGATCACTTTACGTGAATACCCGTAGATTACAGGATGAAGACAGCAATCAATCACGGTACATCTTCGGTTCACCTTCGGTACAAGGTCGCTCGTGGGCGTTCGTTCGGCGGGTAAGAATCGTCAGGGTCACGTTGTTATTCCCGTTGTTTTCCCGTTGAAAACAGGGGGAAGACAGGGATTAAAGACGTATCAAATTCGAATCAAGGACGTTTCAAAGACGTTCACGGGTGTCCATGAAAGGTGCTTGCCGGGCGAGAACG
>OLJW01001387.1_pt1 | contig 26924 bp, 19 predicted proteins | sample 1603411 | NCBI WGS metagenome assembly OLJW01 (sample SAMN04168659, study PRJEB22393) | human gut metagenome | biome: human gut microbiome; feature: stool | host: Homo sapiens | collected 2014-05-12 | reverse complement strand
GAGATACGCATCCTGTCCTTCAAAATAAAATGTTAATCTCCATTTACCATTAACAGTAACAGCCCACATATCCTGTTTATCTCCTTTCAGAGGATGTAATCGATATCCTGGTAAATTCATATCCTGTGGACTTATACTTGCATCAAGACGATCAAGCATTCTTCCTAGTTTTGGCGCATGCTCTGGTTGGATTCCCTTCTTGGAACCACTTTCATAAAATTCCCTTAAGCCTTTGTGTGCAAATAATTTAATCATATTTATATTATACCGTGTAACGTTATGGGTGTCAAATAAGAAAATATAGTTCAGAAAAAATAAGATTCAGGAACTTTCCAGTTACCGTTTGCTTGATAAGCATATCTGATGAACGAATCTGCGGAAGATTCTTAGGAGAATCAGTATCCCAGACAGCATCCGTTCCTGGTTCAGGCCGGGAATCAATCCATCCCGTAATAACGGAACAGAAAAACCCCGGAGGTCGCAACTCCGGGGGTTTTCGCGTATCATTTGAATTCTTACATCATTCTTACCTAACGGTAGTATAACATGTATGTTTTTTTCTGCATACCTAATAGTTTCCTTTTTTAATTTAATTTCTCATATAATTAAAATAATCGCGCCATTCGAATTCTGTACGGTATCATTGTATTGCGATTATTACGGAAATGGTGCATTCGCATGTTACCCAGGCGCGCACTGGAAAGAGCTGTGCTTTCCGCATGCAGGGGGGGAAATCTCCCATGTTTATTTGCTCCCCGATATACATTCTGTTAATGAAATTTTTTATGGTATGATTTCTTTATATAGCAGAAGAAAAGCCATGAGGTGATCAACGATGAAAGAAAAATTTTTAATGGACCTGATCGGTTGCTATCGGGAGTATTTTCCGGAAAACAGACCTGTTGAATGCCGAAAAACAGCGGCATTGATAGTATTCCGCTTTGCAATTCCAGATGAGGAATTAGATCATATATGTAAGTTGCTTATAGAGACTGAACTGGGAGAGCTGGAGTCGGCCGTGTATCAGGCATATCGCTTTTATATCAGCGAACCGTTCCGAGCGGCACTTGCATATATTTTACTGCACCAGGATCTTCCACTGTCAGAGGTCAGATATGGATTAACTGATGCCAGGCAACAATCCAGAACCAGAATCCGGAATACAAAAAAGGGAGAACAGTTCGTTGCAGAGCAGATGCAACGAATTGAGCGGATTAACCGGAATCTGCTTTTACTGAGTGAGGAAATACAGGCGGGCGAAGATTCCCACAATATTTAAAGCCGGATGACTACACGTAATCATCCGGCTTCTTTAACTGCTTAAAATAAATCGGTTGTAAAAAACATTTTCTGAGATGCGGATATTCTGGACTTCAGATCTGAAGGTATTTGAAACTTTCCCCCTTTACTCTATGCATAACGCTAAAGATATAAAACAAACAATATAGTTAAGCGAATAGTATTACTACATACACATATAAAAATGAATAATTTCTTGCATTTTAACCAAAAACTTACAGCATTTTTATGTTTTATTTACCAATATTGCATATTCAAAATAATTATGATAAAATTTACATACAAAAAAGCAAATGATGCGCCTAATTTTGAAATATTTAAACGTGAAAGAGGGTGAATACTATTGAACAAAAAATTGTATATATTTTTTTCTTTAACATCCTTTGCTTATATGCTATCTGTTAGCGTATATTTGCTTAATAGCTTTATAATGTTAAATGATACTATTTTTGCGGTTACCAGAATTTTAATGATATGTTGTTTGCTTATATTTTTACTGTTTGGATTAAAATTAAAAACAATTGCAAAAATAGAAGGGAATAATCAAACGCTAACCAAATTTCAACATATTCAAAAAGTATGGAGCATAGTAATAATAACTAGCCTAATAATTCTTGTTTTTAGAGATTTTGTATGAATATTATAGGGGCTGTTGCATTAACAAATATTCGATTCTCTCAGCAGGGATGAACTGATCCAGGTATTAATGACAAAATACGGAGCTACAGAAACTGAAGCTGAAAGGTTAGTTGACCTTGCTTATGAAAATACCCAGCCGTATTCCGCAAGGGCGAAAGCTTTTCCTTCGAACCCATCCATTGGGCAAACATGCGTTATTGATGTAACGATTCACGTTGACGATGCCGCAACAGCTGCTGGAATTGCTAGTGAAATTATGGCTGCTTCGCCTTATGTGACTTTAGCAGCCGCGCTTTATGCTGCCAATATATTACTTACGGCTGGAAGTATGATATATGGATATACAGTTGTACTCCATATTAGTTATACCTATGGATATACAAACGATGGTGTTTTAGGTTGGACCCCGGGCTATGTATCTTATGAGATTTATTAATTGAGAGGTATGCTATGAAATATAAGGGAAATGTCTATTCGTATTTTAATTTATCAGGGATATTATTTTGTATTTTTATTGCATGGGCATCCTATTACAATTATAAGAATTTACAAATAACCGGACTTTTGGCTTTTTTTGTATTCTGCGTATTGAAGTGTGCAATGCTTGCAAAATTTAAAAAAGATATACTTGAAAAAGATACTCCCTTATTATTTAAAGTTTCTAACCATGTGTTTGGAATAGCATTTATTATCATGGATATCTTTATCTTTTATGTAAATAGGTGATCACTGGTCGCCTATGTTAAAGGAACTTAAGGCGGAAATACACATGGATGCATTTCCGCCTTTTACTATGCAATTGGAAATTTAGATAAGTCGTTTCTATATTTGTAGTAAGTGCCGCGACTGATGCCGATTACTTTCATGCAGTCAGATGGACAAAGATCTCCACCAAAGAGCGTATCACGTTTCAGAATAATATTTTTTGCCTTTCGTTCCTTCTCGGTGATGCACCGGCCACGAGGCCGGCCGAGCTGCTTTCCAGAACGTCTGGCTGTTTCTAATCCCTCGATCGTTCGTTGCCTGAGATCATCCAGTTCCTTCTGGGCCTGTTGAAAGGCAATACGGACTTGCTTTTCTGCAAGCTTCACTTGATATGCTTCGATGGCCTCCAGAATTATATCAACCTCCGTGCCAGTCCGTGGAATTTGCATCTGACAGGCTTCCCGATATACATCCGTGTTGATCCCAGGCTCCACGAAGAAAAACAAGTTCACTTTTCTTTTATACAGATCCAGGTACTCCTTTACTCCATCATCCTCATCACGGGCCATTCTGGAAACCGAATCAAAATAGATATTATCTCCAGGCATAAATCTGGGATAATATCTCCGCCACTTAGGCCGATCCTGTGTGCTACCAGTAAAAATTTCCTTGATGATAACAAGGTTCGGATCCGGACACATCAAGCGGATGTTGCGCTCCTGTCGTTCCACGTTCTGAAATTTTGTAGAAATCCTTATATATCCATAGTTCAATGCACATCTCTCCCGATTGTATGAAAAAAATGTTATATTTATAGTGTACAGATGATTGGCAATATACGCAAGTTGAAACTGTATAAAAAAACGACCGTTTTTTTCGCACACTTATATCTTTCATTATCTGAGCACTTATTGTATAATATAAACGTATGCTTTTTATCATACACATTGGAGGATACCTCATTGATATACGGATACGCAAGAATTTCCAGCAAGCACCAAAACATCGACCGCCAGATTCGCAATATTAAATCCCGCTACCCAGATGCCATAATGATCATCGAAGTTTATACTGGGCGAACGCAGGACCGCCCTAAATGGGTAAATCTGATCTCAATGGTAAAAGAAAATGACAAAATCATCTTCGACTCTGTCTCCCGAATGTCCCGTACTTCAGATGAAGGATTTGCAGACTATAAAGCGCTCTATCAGCGGGGCATTACATTAGAATTTATAAATGAGCCACAAATCGATACTGCTGTGTACCGCGAATCTCTTCAGATTGATATTCCAATGACCGGTACTGATGCTGATCTGATTCTTAAAGGCGTGGAGCAGTATCTGATGAAATTGGCTGAGAAGCAAATTAAAATCGCCTTTGACCAGGCACAGAAAGAGGTTGACGATCTCCGCCAGCGCACCATTGAGGGTCTGCAAACCGCCCGTTTAGCTGGGAAAAAACTCGGTCGTCCACATGGTCGCTGTATTACAGAAAAGGAACGGAAGGCAAAAAATATCATCATCAAGCGGGACAAACTCTTTGGCGGAGATCTATGTCCGACTGACTGCATGAAGGTAATCGGCATCAGCCGTAACACCTATTATCGATATCGCAAGGACCTACAGCAGGCAACTAATGCATAGATTTTCACCTGCTGCCCCAACTAAAAATGAGAGCAGTTGCTATCCACATAACTTCTGCTCTCAAAATTTGTAAAATGCTTTAGTTTTCGACTTTCCTCTAATTAAACTGAAACTTCGCTATCCCATAAATCGGGATCGTGTAAGTATTTCCATGGATTCCACCATGCGTATTTCCCTTTGCATACAAAACATAATCTGCTTTTCTCTTCTCCAGGATCTCCTCCGCGGTCTTTCCACTGTTTTTTCCAGCCTTAACCTCAACAGCATATGTGTGTTGGCCTGCATGAACTGACTTTACGAAGAAATCAATCTCATATTTCCCCCATGTAGAAAATGCCGGGGTTTCCAATGCAATTTCCCTTGGAAATGAAATTCTCCGTTTCAGATCAAGATACACGAAGTTTTCATTGACCACTCCCTGAATATCCCCTGCACTACATCCTGTCTGTGTCAGGAAATACGTTGTAAGTCCCAGATCCATGAAGAACGCTCTTGATTTTGCCTTGTAAGACAGAATATCACATCCAGTCAGTTTTCCGGCAAATCCGATAATCCCTGCACTGTGGAGCCAGTCAATTGCCCGGTTTACCGCAGCTTTTGAAAGATTGCTTGAGTATTCCCGTACAACAAGACTTTGAAGTTCTTCACTGAAACTGTCTTCCTCGAATCCCTTTTTTTCCCTCACAAGAAGTCTTGCGACACTCGTAAACAGGTTCTCATAGCTATCGTATTCCAGGATGTCTTTAAAGTATCTCCGGCTCTCATTTGCAAACAGGCGAACGATCTTCTCAAGAGTCAATTGGCACTGAGAGATGCTACCTGTCTCCATATAAGTTAGCACAACTACCGGATATCCGCCAATCGTGCAGTATATATGGTAAAGCTCTTCCAGCTCCCGGTACGTATTTTCACTGCTGTTTCCATATAAATCCAGCTGCTGGTATAGCTTTTCCTTTCCTAATGCCATTAAAAACTCTTCAAAGCTGAGAGTCTGAATATCAATTGCGTCCAAATCCCCAGCCGAATATTTAAAGTCGTCATTCAGAATTCTTCCACGGTAGCTTCCTGTAATGATAAAATCACACGCCAGATTTCTCGTAAACTCCCGAATCCGGTTATAAATATCTACCGATTCCTGAATCTCATCAATGATCACAACCGTGTCTGAGTCATCAACAAACGTAGGGTCATATCGTTTAATCAACTCATACACAGGATTCTCATACCGTTCTCCCTGTTTCATGTTCTGAATGAGATCTCTGTAATGGCTCACCAGTAATTCCCCAGAAAGTTCCAGAAGATTTACATAAATTTTTCTTTTATATTCCCGGTCCGCAAACTTATTGACCAGATAAGTTTTTCCAACCTGTCTTGCCCCTGACACTTCAAGTGTAGAATGGTTCGGTTTATTCTTCCATGCAAGCAATTTACTAGATGCTTTTCTTTCTAAATCGATTTGCATCTTGTCCTCCCGTCCACTCATTCATCCATTTTATACTGTCTCATAGGGGAATCGGCATCCGATCGTATAAATCGGCTTCACGCACCTCATCCAAAGTCGATTTGAATGAGTCTACCAGGTCAGTGGGCAACTTACGGATAAATCCGACCGTGTCCGACAGAAGAAACGGCAAGTTATCGATGATCACTTTGCGTACCGTTGTATCGAGTGTAGCGAACAGCTTGTTTTCGGCAAACACTTCGCTCTTTGACAGCAAGTTCATGATGGTCGATTTTCCAACATTTGTATAGCCAACCAATGCGACACGGATCATGCGTCCGCGGTTCTTACGCTGAGTGGCTTTCTGTTTGTCTATTTCCGCCAGACGTTCTTTCAACAGTGACATACGGTTGAGGATGATACGGCGGTCCATTTCGAGCTGCGTTTCACCCGGTCCGCGAAGTCCCACAGAACCTCCTTTACCGCTTCCGCTACCGGAGCCACCACCCTGACGTTCCAAGTGGGTCCAGAGTCGTTGCAAACGCGGTAACATGTATTTGTACTGAGCCAGTTCCACCTGCGTTTTCGCATTGGCAGTCTGTGCACGCATCGCAAATATATCGAGGATCAATGAAGTACGGTCTAGTATCTTTACTTTCAGTTCGGCTTCAATGTTACGTATTTGTTTCGCGGAAAGTTCATCGTCAAAGATGACCATTCCCACTTCACGTTCTTCTTCCTCTTCTGTCCGTATATATTGTCTGATCTCTTCCAGTTTTCCTTTTCCGACATAAGTAACCGAATTGGCTGTCGGTAATTTCTGTGTAAATCGTTTCACTACCTCCGCCCCAGCCGTCTCAGCAAGGAAAGCCAATTCATCCAGATACTCGTTCGTTTTCCGCTCATCCTGCATCTGGGTAATGAGTCCGACAAGTACTGCGGTTTCTACTTTGGCTTCGGATATTATAAATTCTTTCATTCTTTAACTTCTACTATATAAATCTAAATATGGTCGCAAATATAACAAAAAAAAAGAGGACAATGTTGTATTGTCCTCTTTTTCGTAACCATTTATAGTAATTCAATTATAAATCAAACCATAACTTTTCCCAAATCTTCGGAGATTCTTTCGGTGCATTGATATTAGCAGTCATCTCTTCCGGGCTATACTCCCATCTTCTGATCAGTTCTTTTGAAGTTGCATCTTCCGGCACTTGTAAGGTCGGGACTTCATTTCCAGCAGTACCAGAACGTCTCCACTGTACAAACTCCTCAAACGGACGATCCATTAAATCAATCCACTGCTGCATATGAATCTCATACAGTGCTTTCTCCTGAGTCAGCGCTGTCAATTCCGGCAAACCTGTAACATATGTATCAATATCCGCTTCCGCTACTCCATAAAATGCACATGCTTCCCGAATGCCTTTCTTATACAATTCATTAGCCTTCGACAAATTCTGAGCAACTCCCAAACCGCGCGCATAAGCTTCCGCTTCCAGAAGCAACTGCTCCTGGCAAGAGTATATTAACTCCGGTGCATCTTTTCTGAAAAGATAACTGCTCACAACAGATGATAACATATTATCTTTGTCATCAGTAACAGCAGGTTCACGGTTACCTAAGCCTCTATATACACCGTCGGCACCCGGTTCAAAATAACAAGGAATACGGGGGTCATTACGTTCCTGCATCGGCTTCAGCATATAGTTGCTGGCAAAAAACAATATCTGTGTACCGCCAACCAATTCTATAAGTTCATACTTAGGATTCTGGTTACCCGGTTCTGCAGAATAAGGGAACACCAAATTATCTGATGCTGATGATACCATGCCTCCAGCCTGTAACAACGTACCAATGGCAGTAGCTTTAGAAGGATCTTTGTCCACCATAACCATCAGTGTTCTGAACTTTAAAGATTTGGCCAAAGTCATCCATTTATTCATATCACCTTTATAATAGATATCGTATTCATCAATCGCATTGGCATCATTCAAATCCATGATCTGCAGTGCTTCATCAAGCAATGACAACACCCCATTCAATACACTTTCCTGAGAATCAAATTTCGGATACTTAATTGTTCCGTTCCAAGATTCAGTGAAAGGGATATCCCCCCATAGCATCGTCGCTTCATACATATGTTCAGCCAACAGAATCTTACACTGTGCAATAGCATTGTGATTCACCGGATCTGCTTCTTCCGCATTTTTAATAGCCAGCATCAAGTTATTACCACCGACAGAGTAGTAATGTTTCCACGTATTTCCTGTACTATAAGGGGAAATGGTATATACCGATTCATCCCAGCCACCATAATCAAGTCCACCATCAACCTGACACTGTGAACTCATTGATAACGGAATATAGAAGTCACCACCGGTACGTGTTCCGGCCCAGTTTACGGCTACATAGTTAAACAAATATCCGGGATCAACTTTCTCGGCAGTATTGGGGTCATGGTTGATATCAAGCCAGTCGCTGCATGAAGTAAATAACCCACATGTCAAAGCGCTCAATGCATATGCTAATATTTTCTTTTTCATAATCATGTTCGTTTAATTCTTACAATGTTAGTCTGAGATTAAATCCGAAACTTCTGGTAGAAGGGATACTGTTAAACTCTACACCGCCTCCGATCTGAGAAGGACCGAAGAAGTTAGCTTCCGGATCAATATGCGGCACATGATCTTTGATGATCCATAAGTTACGTGCCTCGAAGCCTAAATCCAATGATTTAACAAAGAAACTCTTAAACCATTTACGCGGAAAACTATAGGACAATTGCACTTCTCTAAGTTTCACAAATGATGCATTATAGATATTTCCTTCATTATTACTGGAGTTCGCCACATGCTGCCAGTAGTCCTGCATACTCTTCACCGGAACATCATTAGGTCTGTAAGTTCCGTCATCCTGAAGAATAACACCCGGTTCAATAAAAGAGGCATCTTCACGGTGAGCCACTGTTTCTGCAGCCAAACCACTGCTTCTCAAATTAGCTACTGTTTCCGAATATAAGGAACCTCCATGACGGATATCAATCAAGAAACTAAAAGTCAGCCCTTTATAAGTAAGTGTATTGTTGATACCCATTGTAAAGTCAGGATAAACGTCTCCCAAACGTACGTTATTGACTGTTTCTCTCAAACCTGTCTTAGAGTTGATTACATAATTACCTTGATCATCACGCTTCCAGGCAGTACCGTACAAACCGAACGAATCACCTTTGGCAGCCTTAATCTGCAAACCACTCAATCCGCTAGTCAATGTATATTCATCAAGTCCTTCAGCCAACTCTTCTACAGTCTGCTTATTAGAAGCAAACGTTGCATCCAAGTCCCATTTAAAGTTACGTGTTTCTACAGGAGTCAAGCCCAAAGTTACTTCGACACCCTTATTGGCAATCTTTCCGGCATTGATATTATTAGCAAAGTAACCTGTTGATAACGGGACATCAATACTTACAATCTGATTCTTTGTGATATTGCTATAATAAGTCATATCCAAACGAATCTTTCCACCAAAAAAACGTAAATCAGCTCCGACTTCGAATGAACTTTGGTTCTGAGGTTTCAAGTTTTCATTCGGCAGAACACGAGGCCCGGTAAAACCAACCAGTCCCATGTGTGGGAAAGTATTGACATTACCCAGATATTGCAAAAAGTAAGTACTAGCTGGAGTATATTTAAATGCCAAATTGTACGGATCTTCGTCACTACCCACATTCGCATAACTTAAACGAATCTTACCGTAATTCAGGATGTCTTTATTCTCCATCAATTCTGTGAAAATAAAGCTACCGCTGATAGATGGATAGAAATAAGAACGGTTATTAATAGGCAGAGTAGACGACCAGTCATTACGTCCTGTTACATTAATAAAAAGCATATCTTTGTATCCCAAGCTAATATCTCCGTATAAACCGACAAGACGTTTCTTTTCATAATAATTCACCGGAGTAGTAGATTTCGCATTAGTATATGTATACAATCCGTCAACTACCAGGTTCTGAGCTTGTACATTTTCATTCTTCCATTCTTCCTGATAGAGATTATGACCTACCATCGCCTTAAAATGATAATCATTGGCAAAAGTCTTCTCATAGGAAACCATTAAGTCATTATTTATAATTCTTTTATACAAATTCCAAGTCTGAAACTTACCATTTAAGGCTCCTACAGTACCCTTTGCGTAAAGTTTACGTCTTCCTTCTGTATAGAAGTCAGTTCCGGCATTGTTAGTGATAGTCAATCCTTCAATCGGCTTATAAGTCAATGTGATATTACCGATCATACGATCCAGATTATTGGTAAATTTATTCTTATTAATAATCCAGTACGGATTATTACTTTTGCCTTCCGGATCCAACGTAACCTGTTTGCCATTTTCATCAATCCAGTTCTGCTTAATATCATGAATATCAATCGTTCTTGGCAATCCATTGATTAAAGGAATCAGCAAGTTGCTATCATTTGCCCCCTGTGCCGGACGACCTTCAGAATCTGAACGTATATATTGGGCAGAGATGCGTCCTGTGAAGTTGCTAGTAAAGTTCATACCTGCATTCACAGAGAATGCATATTTGTTATAGTCAGAACCTGGCACAACACCGGTCTGATTAGTAGAAGTAAAGCTCAAACGGAAATCAGCCTTTTCACCACCTCCGGCTACTGACACATTATTAATATAGCTCATTCCGGTTTCATAGAAATCCTTCACATTATCAGGATTTGCTTTCAAGGTCACTTTATCTCCTTTATAATCTGTAAATTGCTGATCTTGTACCGATGAAATCTTCGGTCCCCATCCATTCAGCATTTTTACATTATATACTCCGTAGCTACCTTGTGCATACTCATTCTGGAAATCAGGCAATTTAAGTACATTCTCAAATCGTGTTGAAGAGTTTACCGTAACAAATACCGGTGAATTCTTCTTCCCTTTCTTAGTAGTAATAACAATTGCACCGTCTTTTGCACGTGCTCCATACAATGCAGTTGCAGCTGCACCCTTCAATACGTTAATAGATTCAATATCGTCAGAGTTGATATCTCCTGCACGGTTACCTACATCGACTATACCATTGGTTCTGTCAGGATTGTAAGAACCATTGTCAATAGGAAGTCCGTCAATAATAAATAAAGGGGAAGAAACTGTGCCAATAGAGGAAGCACCACGAATCTGTATACTTGAACTACCACCTACCGTTCCAGACGACTGTGCAATTTGCAAACCTGCAATCTTACCGGACAATGAATTAAGCACATTACTTTCACGCGCTTTAGTTATCTCATCTCCTTTTACACTGGATACTGCATAACCTAAAGATTTTTCAGATCGCTTAATACCCATAGCTGTTACCACTACCTCTTCAAGATTCTGAGAATCAGACTTTAACAAAACTTTCAAAGTAGGTTTGATTACGACTTCTTGTGTTTGCATACCAATATACGAAATCTGCAAAGTCTTTGCAGAACTAATGGATTTATATATAACTGATAATCAGTTAGATATATAGGGGATAAATCAGTAACACCAGTCGATATTTTATCAAGCAGAAATAGCTTATATATCTATTTGACAGTTAATTACCCTAATTCAGCTAATGTTTTACTCTCTTTTATGTAATACCACTTCTCTACCGAAATGAAAACTATTTATCTTATAATCAATATTATATCTATAAAACAAGGAGCTATTATAAACAAAAAATAGTATCATGCTATAAGAGGCGCTTTTATTTGTATACAATTAATCAGGTAATGGATGTTGCTAATTAAAAACATTGTCCCATTCATTTTTCTTTTAAAGGCAAGGAAATATTGTAAATATTGGAGACTGCTTATATATTGATCTGTCTTAGTTGAGGTTAGATTGCAAAAAGGCTGCTCCGATCATTGGAACAGCCCTCTCTGTATTTAAACTCTTCTGTTAAAAATCGTCAGCAGGGAAACCTGTTCGACGGAAGCCTGAAACTTTATAAGTTAATCCATCTTCATCGTCGTCGAATTGTACCATATATACGATACTGTCAGCAGGCATCCCACTAGGAGTTGTGGCAGCTTTTTCCAGTACCTTGCCATCAGTTATTTTCACTTTGGATTCATATGTTACATTATCCACAAAGCCTGTTGTCGAGAAAGTCCTCGCTGCATAATTCACGTTTACTTTCAGTTTATATTCCCAGAAGTTTCCTAAATCATCCAACCACATTTCAGTTTCACTGTTGCTGGCTGTATTGTAAGTACTCATTTGCAGATGTCCTGCTCCGAAAGGATCTTCTACTTCTTTCCCGTCAATAAATGCATTCACTGTCACCCACCAGTCTCCTGCCATTTTTTCAACAGCAGTACCACCTGGTTCTGTATCGTTGTCGCATGCCACGAATGTAAAAGCCAGTGAAGCTAAAAGTAATATCATATATTTCTTCATAATCGTATTTTTATTGTTTTACTATAATGTCAAAAGATAGCTGACCGGCATAAGCAACAGTCCATTTCAGAGTCCCAGTCGCAGGGTCCAATAATGTATTAGTCATTTGATCCATGGAATCTCCCCAACCTGCAACATAACTTTCCAGAGGAGTAATGGTATTATCATCATTCAATTCGAATTTGCCAACCATTGCATAGTCCGGTCCATAGCCAGCACGCTGGTCATACCAGCCTCCTAAGAAATCGCTGATATAAAAAATCCCCGGTTCCATCTGGAAAATCACAATCTCATATCCACTGAAAGCTACCACAGAAGGGGCGGTACGTTTGCTTCCTTCGGCTACGGTATAAATTCCGGATTTCAAAGGAGAAGCAGTATTATCTGCCACATATACTGTTCGTGTAAATGTTTTGGCAAAACCGTCCTCGTTGTATGCCGCATATACTAAATTGTAGATTCCCGGAGTGTTGACATCAACACTACCTTTTATCTGAACAGATTCAGTAATATCTTCTCCGTTCATTTCCGCATAATATCCCGGCTCCACAAAGGGTTGCCCTTTTTCTAAAACGATCTTTTCATCACCCTCTCTTTCCAACGTAACAAAATAGGTGACTTTAGAAGTGTCATCTGTTGATTTGTCGCAAGCTCCAAAGACAAACGGCAAACATACTAATATGCTGTATATTATATTTTTCATACGTAAAACTTACTAAGTTATTGGTTACTATTTGATATCCCACCAAACCGGAGTACTTCCCGGTACCCCTGCAGGAGTATTCACATTTTGCTGACGTGCGCTTAATGGATAAGTCATACGTTTCATCAGTCCACCCGCTTCCAGACCATTAGTCCATGGAGCAACTAACTCTCCCGGAGTGTATACTGACTCACTAGCCTGTATCTGTGCTGCTGAATAAGAAGACAGTTTCGGACAATCTGTACGACGAATCTCACTCCATGCTTCCATATGATCCATGTAGAAAAGAGATACCCATTTCTGCATATATATCAAGTTTAACTTGTCTGCCTGTGTAGAAGCAGCAGACCATGCACACGCTCCTTCCAAAATGGTATTCTCTTGACCTGCAAATCCACGAACGGCAAAGTCTGCAGTTACACCTGCTTCATAAGCACTCTTTGCATTCGCATCATCATTGTGAAAACGAGCATATACCTCAGCTATCAGGAATTGTAATTCAGCCTGAGTAAAGAAATAGACAGGTTTTGTGGCTCCGATAGAGTAATCAATCGCACTTACGTTTTTGTTTTTCCAGTTGTCAGTACCCAGAATGCTTTGCATATGTGTTTTTCCTCCGGGAAGTTGACCGACATACTTTCCATCCGCATCTGTTTTACTAATACCATAAGCGATTCGAGGGTCTCCCGTGCTGCTTAAATAAGATACTAACGGATAGGCAGCACAATGATTACCGGTCAAGCCGACCGCATTCGTATTATACCATGGATTCCGTTTGTCTGTTTCATCCAAGAAACAATCCAATTTCACGTCACCGGTAAAGAATTCGTTGTTTTGTACTAAGGTCTTCACTTTCTCTGTATACGAAGCCGCATCTATGTTGGCATCAATGAAACGCAGATACATACGGAGGCGAAGAGCATTGGCAAAACCTTTCCATTGAGCGATATTTTTGTTGAATATCAAATCCGGCACATCCATACCACTTCCATCCAAAGCAGCTTCTGCCGCATCTATCTCACCTAATATACCTTTATATACTGTTTCACCCGTATCCCACTTAGGTGTGGCATTGGCATTACTTTGCAGAGCTTCCGAATAAGGTGAGTCACTGGTATTATCTACCATTATCTGAAAGGCATATGCTCTCAGTATGGTAGTAGCGAATCGGTCGGCAGGGTTTGTGGTCTTTTCCAGCACCTGCTTTGCATCTTCCAAAGCTCCTGCAAACAGGATTCTATAAGAATAATCCATTTGCTGGGAAGATTCAGTAAATGTATATTCACATAGAGTGTTATACTGATTCGACTCCGGTTTCTGTTCATAGTACTGAGCGAAAAAGCCAGCGTAATTATAAATTTCTCCGCCTACCGCCGAAGCAATGGAAGCACTGATAGAGGGGAATATCAAATCCGCCGTCACCTGATCATTCATCGGGTAGTTCGGGTCGTCATTGATGTTCAGGTCGCAACCTGCAAACAATGCTGTTGTTGCTAATGATGCATATAATAATATTTTTTTCATTTTTATTCCTGTTTAAAATTTAACCATTAAGTTGAAACCGAAACGACGTGAGCTGGGATTAGCCGTGTATTCTCCATAGTTACCTTCAAGGTCGTTACCAAATGAAGTCATTTCGGGATCAATAAATGTATTGCTGGATGGAGTCCAGACAAATAAGTTATTGCCATATGCAGACACTTTTACTGCCTGGAAAGGAGTTTTTGCCAACCATCTTTTGGGCAGGTCCCAACCTAATACAACAGAACGAAGCTTGACGTATGATTTGTCTACCAGGAAGCAGCTTCCCATATCAGAGCCACCGTCGCCCCAGTATTTATAAATGTTAGAGCTTGTAATAGGAGTTGTATTTTCTACATAAGTAACGTTTTCTCCATTCACTATTTTATTTACTGAGTTAGGAACAATCAAAGGATTACGGTCATTGTAGGCAGTCTGTATCGCGTTACCGGTAAAATAGTTTATATCTTTAGTACGTGAATACATCACTCCGCCCTGACGGATATCAAAATCAATGCCTAAGCTTATACCTTTATATTTCAAGTTAGTAGAAACACCCATTTGATATTTGTTATTCATATCTCCGCAGATTCCGAATTCGCTGGCTTCAACCGGAAGACCTGTTGATGAATTTACTACAATACGTCCTTGCGGATCACGTTCGGCTACCTGAGCCTTGAAAACACCAACAGGCATGCCTGTTATAGCGTACATACTGGTACCTCCATTGAGACCATAAATCGTTGTAATGCCACCCAATTCTTCCGGTAAACTGATCACCTTACTCCAGTTCTTTGTGAAGTTCCATGTCAGTTCCCAACTGAAATCTTTTGTTCTTATCGGAGTGCCGCTGATCAGGAGTTCTATACCACGGTTACGAATCTTACCCAGGTTCATATTCTGTGCTGTATAGCCTGAAGCAGGGTCCATAGCCAAAGAGAAAATCTGCTTATCGGTATTCCTATTATAATAAGATACGTCAAAAGAGAGGCGGTTTTTGAAAAAAGCCATATTTAAACCGACTTCAGATTCTGTGGTCATTTCCGGACTTAATGTATTACTTCCGAGTACATTTCCTGCAGAGTAAGCGTTGACACCTCCTAGAGGGAAAGTCAGAGAACCGAAAGGTATTCTATTGGAAGATTGGGCATACACAGGATTAACCATATACACATCAGCATCGTTACCTGTTTTACCCCAGCTGGCGCGTATCTTACCAAAAGTTATCACATCTTGCAGATTGTCATTCAATAATTCGCTGAAAATAAAACTACCGGTAATACCAGGATAGAAGAAACTGCGATTTTCTTTCGGAAGAGTAGAAGACCAGTCATTACGGGCAGTAACCGTTAAATAGAGCATATTCTTCCATGAACCTTCAAACTGTCCGAAAACACCCATCAGACGTCTGAGTTCCATGTGCTGTTCTACTATAGGAGTTTTGCCGGAGTTCTTCAGATTAAACCATGTAGGAATCGTTAAATCATTAACTTCTGAATATTGATAAGAGACTTTACGTTCATTGCCATTGAAACCGACCAGTGCATTGATATTAAAATCGTTAACCGGCATATTGAAATTAACCATAATATCCTGGTTTATCTCGCGACGACGGGTTATCTGCTCAGAATATTGTCCGGTTTCACCAGAGAAAGGACTGCTGGAGCCCTGACCTTCTCCATTAGGAGTACCTTCATAATAAAGAGCGTACAGATTCGGTTTTCCTTTGTCACTTTGTCCTGTTGTAGTATCCAAGCCCATACGGTACGTAAACTTGAAGTATTTCAGGAATTCATAATCCAATTGAAATTTTCCGTAGAATCTTTCAGATTCATATTCATTCAAATAGTTATTCAAAATATAATAAGGGTTCATAACTCCGTAGGGGGTATAATAATATCCCGGAGTGTTGAACGGATCATTCTGGTCTTCCAGTCCTATTATGCTGATATCTCTTGGTGTCTGATATAAAGAGTTTAGCATGGACAAACCTTGTCCCGTAGTAGCAAAGTTATTCTTTTGATAAGCGTAATTCAGTGAAGAAGAGAATGTCAACGCTCCTGCCTTATGGCTGCCGCGTGCAGAAAAAGTATATTTATCGTAGCTGTCGGCATCTGTCGGGATCATACCATCATCGCTGATCTGAGAGAATGATACATAATAATCACTTTTATCTGTAGCTCCATTGAATGAAAGGCTGTTGCTATATCTGAATCCCGCATCAAAAAAGTCTTTGATGTTATCAGGCATTGCCACATAAGGTTTCAGTTTCTGAGAGTTGTTGTACACATTACCCCACAACTGCATGGAACCATCGAAACGAGGTCCCCAGGAACCGTTCTCCAATTCTGTATGGTTGCCGTTCCATCCCATACCAAATTCATTTTGAAATTCCGGCAGACGCAGAACAGTTGACCACTGAACTCCACCGTTATACTCGATTCCAACTCCTTTTTCTTTCCGGCCGCTTTTGGTAGTAATCATGACTACACCGTTGGCAGCACGGCTACCATACAAAGCAGTGGCCGCAGCACCTTTCAAAATAGTCATGTTTGCCACATCATCCGGATTGATAGCGTTGGCACCGTTTCCAAAATCATATCCGCTATTCAAGCCATCTGTAGAGTATACGGTAGAGTTATTCAAAGGTACTCCATCCACGACATATAGTGGTTGGTTGGTACCGGAGAGTGAGCTAACTCCACGGATAATGACCGAATTAGAGGCTCCGGGGTCAGATGAAGTGCTGGAAATCTGTACACCTGCAATCTTACCTGCCAAGCTTGACATCACATCAGATGTACGGCTTTCCGCAATTTTTTCTCCACCCACTGAAGTTGCAGCATAACCTAATGCTTTTTCAGATCTTTTAATACCCATTGCTGTAACAACAACTTCATCGATCTGTTGAGCATCCGACCTAAGTACTACCTTTAAATTAGGCTTAATCGCTACTTCTTGAGTTTGCATACCGATGTACGAAATTTGCAAAGTCTTTGCAGAACTAATTCTTTATATAAAGTGTTGATTATTATAATAATGAGAAATATAAACCTAATCGTCATATATGTTATTGTATCCATATATAAACGTGATAATCAATTATTTATCAGCATTATAACTACCCTTTTCTTTAACGAATGATACCCTGTTTCTATCCATTTCAATCATTTAGTTCATTCATTATAAGAAAGTTATGTCTTTATTTTATTTATATGAGGTATTATTATTGGATACTATTTTTATATTTCCCGAATATTTCTCACCACCAATCATAATGAATGATTACTTTTGGGGCGTGATAATAGAAAAAGATCAAATCTGAAGAAAAGCATATTTAGTTATGGTATAATTCAAAATATGCAGAACCTGCTTGGGAGAATGACAAAAATCGGCAGGATTTTAAAACAGCAGATCTACGGATGAAATACATCTGTCCGTTTTTTGTTTCCTTGTGCTATATGATTACTTATATCAGCTTGCACCTTTGAATATAAAAGAAATATTTAGTTTCGATATGATATATTTCCCTGTGACAGGAAAGTCTATCAGTTAGAACAGAATTAGAAATTAAAACTACTTTTGGCTCTTCCTTTTAAAGCAATTAGATGTTCCTCGGTGAGTAACGATCTGTTCCTTTTAAAGGAACGGATCGTTCCTTTAAAAGGAAAGAGTCCTGACATTGCACTTTTTATGTATATTACAGTCATTTATATGCGACAAATCATTTGTAAATTGCATATTCTTACATTGATTTATGCATTATTTCTGCCATATTGTTAGATTTTGAATCAACTCTGTTGAAACCAATCTTAAAAACAGGACATTTCCAGACAATCACTGCCTAGCTTTTTGGTCTATTAGCTAATTTTGAATAGGCTGCTTTCTCAAGGTCATGCACAATAGTCATGTCCATGATATTTGCATATACCTGAGTTGTCTTCACACTTTTGTGTCCCAGCAGCTTTTGTACAGTCGTTATATTTGCACCACTATATATCAATAAGGTGGCGTTTGTATGTCGGGCTGTATGGAATGATATCCGTTTGTCTATTTCTGCCAGCTTGGCTAATGCATTCAAGTCTTTATTCACATTAGAGTTATCTTTCAGCTTGAAGAATCCGTTTAAATCGTCTTTGTAGTTCTCCAACACCCGCAGTCCTTTACCTTCAAATAATAAATATAAAGGAAGGCGCACATCAATACCTGTTTTAACAGATTTGTAAATCAGCCACGTCTCCTGATGGAGTTCGACAATATTCGCGGCAGTCAGATTTATAAAATCAGAGTACCGCAAACCGGCGTAACAACAAAATAAAAAGGCATCTTTTGACTTTTGTAACTTCGTAAACTTCCCTTCCAGATTCACCTCCTCCATTTTATTCAGCTCTTCCGGCGACAAGTGCGTATGACTTCCTTCTATGCTTTTGATTTTATATTTTCTGAAAGCATACTTCTGAATATCCATATACTCTTTATTTATAGCTACATTCACATATCGTTTTAAATGCTTCATATGCTTGGCAATGGTATTGAGATGATACCCCTTGGACTGCAGATAATTATCAAATGAAGACACAAATTCGAATGTCAAATCAGTGAATACAATGTCCTTTTTATACTCTTGCAGCAATTCTAAAGTGGAAAGATGATTCTGCCTGGTGCTCTCTTTTAAAGAAGAGTTGCTGACTTCCTCTTTAAAAAAGGTCAGAAATGAATTCCCATTATTTTCCGGTTTTTCAATAGAGTCTTTCAACGAATCCAAGGATATCGATCTTCTCTGTTGCCATAATCCCAGTTCTTTCTGCTCAATGTCAGCTATAAAATCATATAGCATTCGATTTAATGCATCTGAATTAGGATGGTTCTTTACCATTCTACGTTTTACGTCCCACTGGTCTGGTTTGAGGTACACCCTGGTTGAGAAGTACATTTTTCTCCTGTTTAAGTAAGCTTCTACTTGTACCAATGCCATTCCTTTTTTGTTCAGCTTCTTTTTTCTGTTAAACACAAGGCTGTAACTAATCTTCTTCATTCTATTGTCTTTTAGTTAATACTAAGAACAAAATAAACTAAGTTCTGTGCTATAATTAAGGTTGAACCTGCATTAATTTCTGCAAAAATTAAAATTCAATAATTAAGTATTTACATAACTTTAATTTAAATGCTATTTTTTTATCGTCATTTCTTCATAATAAATCAAAAAGAAACGTTTGCAGGGTAGTTTTATATCCAAAAACAAGCAAATAGAATGTTAATTACTACACTTTGCATTCACAAAGTGACATTTCATGCTTGATAAATCACAATATTTATAGCAAATAAAGATGTTTATCAGCATATTTTCGATGTTATAAATAACAATATGTTATATATACAACCTTTTTTTATCAAATTAATTGTTAGTTTCATATTTATTAATAATTTTGCAACTTGTTAGAGTATAGAGACAATTAATGTAAAGTTGAACTTTAAGAGAGAATTTATGAAAAGAAAATTAATGCTGTTATTGGCATGCCTTTTTGTGGGCATAAGCCTAGTAACTGCTCAGACTCAGAAAGTCACAGGCGTTGTGATTTCTGAAGAAGATGGGCAACCAGTTGTTGGAGCCTCTGTGTTGGTAAAAGGTACTACTCAAGGTACAATCACAGACATCGATGGTAATTTTAATTTGGCGAACGTACCAAGTTCTGCAAAGACTTTGCAGATTTCGTATATTGGTATGCAAACACAAGAAGTGGCAATCAAGCCAATGGTGAAAGTTACACTGAAATCAGATGCACAAAATCTTGATGAGGTTATTGTTGTGGCTTATGGTACTGCGAAGAAGTCTTCATTCACAGGATCAGCTGCTGTCATTAAGGCAGATAAAATCGTTTCCGGTTCCAAAGAATCTTTTGACAAGGCATTGTCCGGTAAAATGGCAGGTGTGCGCACAGCCTCAGCAACTGGTGACCCAGGGTCTATGGCCGAAATCAACATTCGCGGTGTCGGTTCTATTAGTGCTTCTAAAAGCCCGTTGTATGTTATTGACGGTGTTGTAACAAAAGCTGATGACGACATGAACTACTACGGTAAGACTCAAAGCGTATTGAGTACACTGAATCCTGAAGACATTGAGAGCATGACTGTTCTGAAAGATGCCGCTGCTGCTTCATTGTACGGTTCACGTGCCGCAAACGGTGTTATCATCATTACCACAAAGAAAGGTAAAGAAGGAAAAACGAATGTCAGCTATTCAGGTGAAGTAGGCTGGAACAAGATGGCTGTAAATGCTTTCAATATGATGGGATCAGCCGACTTGATTGACTACACTCGCGAATCATTAGCCAACTGTCTGGTTACTTACGGAATAACAGATAGCAAACAAGCAGCATTGAACAACATAGATAACGGAGGTGATATGTTCATTCCTCTGCTCGACTCACCGGCTACTGTTGCTGACTTTATCCATGACCCATCCGGTAAAGTAAATACGAACTGGAAGAAAGAAATCTATCGTACTGCTTTCACTCAAGATCACCAGGTATCTATCAACGGCGGTTCGTCAAAGACTCAGTTCTATGCCGGAGTTGGCTACAATAAGAGCGAGGGTATCGTTCTTGGTAGTGACTTCGAACGTATCTCCGGTCGTCTGAACGTTAATCACAAAGTAAATAACTGGCTGAACGTAGCTCTCAAGCAAATGATAGCCGCTACATCGCAAGATGGTTTCCGCGATCAGGGAGACCAGGCTCAAGGAATGGGTACTTCTTCTCCGATAGGTATTTTATTCGCAATGGACCCGACTGCTCCGGTAAAGAATGAAGATGGTTCATATAATAAAAATGCAGCATGGGGTAAAGTTACCAACCCGCATCTGATGCTAGGTGGTAAAGACAGCGATACAGCTCTGGAGTGGATTCAGACCAAAATGTTCCGTAGCATGACCAATGCAGATGTAACAATCAAATTCTGTGATAAGTTATCACTTAACTCTATCTTTGGTTATGACTATGTAGACAACAAGCACTTTGAATATTGGGATCGCAACAGTGTTAACGGTGGTTCCGTCAGCGGAATGGGTTCTCGTTATACCTTCGAAAGCCGCGTAGCTACCAGCTCTTCTACATTAAACTACACGGATACTTTTAAAGATATGCACAATCTGAACTTGATGGCCGGTTTCGAAGTTGAAAACAGAGACCTGCTGCAGATTGTAACTGTTGCCAAACGTTATTCAAGCCACTATCCCGAATTGGCCAACGGACAACCGGACCAGGCTGCAAGTTCAACCTTGGGAGCCGGCATGATGTCATATTTCGCAAGTGGCAATTATAACTATGATAACAAGTATTATCTTTCTGCCAGTTTCCGTCGTGATGGTTCGTCACGTTTGAGTGAAGACAATCGTTGGGCTAGTTTCTGGTCTGTATCCGGTGCATGGAGAATGAGTAAAGAAGGATTTATGCAAGATATGCCGTTATTTACCGACTTCAAGATCAAAGCATCTTATGGTACAAACGGTAACTTGCCCTCAGATTACTATGGTTACATGGACCTGTATACAGGTTCCGGATACGGAAGTGCTCCTGCTATTTACTGGTCAAGAATGGCAAACGACAAATTAAGCTGGGAAAAATCCAAGAACTTCAATATGGGAATTGAATGGAATATGTACGACCGCGTAAATCTGTCTCTGGAATATTACAATAAGAAGACTACGGATTTGCTGTTCGAAGTACCTACTTCATTAATCACCGGCTTTGACTCCCGTTGGGAAAATCTGGGTGCATTGAAGAACGACGGTTTCGAATTGGAACTCAATTCTAAAAATATCAGCAACAAGAACTTTACATGGACTTCAAACTTCAACCTGACTTACCAACGTGCATTGGTAGACAAACTTCCTGAAGGAAAAGATATCCAGTATGGAGACGGAGAAATGTATCTGCACCGTGAGGGAGAGTCAATGTATACATTCTATCTGCCCGAATGGAAAGGTGTAAATCCTGAAACAGGTTTGGGAGAATTCTGGTTAGATCCTGAAGATCACTCAAAGGGAGTGGTAAATGACTACTCCGAAGCAGGTAAGGGAATTGTAGGAAAAGCATTGCCTGATGTTATCGGTGGATTCAGCAACACTTTCACATACAAAGACTTTGACCTGTCATTCCTGATCACTTATCAGTTTGGTGGTGACATGTTCGATTATCCGGGATATTTCTCTCATCATGATGGCGTAAGAATCGGTTCCATGAACCTGTCAGAAGATGTAGCCGGAAACTACTGGAAAAATCCGGGTGATAAAGTAGACAACCCGATGCCTATCTACGCTAACCCTTATCGTTGGGACAGATTCTCAAGCCGCACAATCAAATCGACTGACAATATTCGTCTGAGAGAAATGACAGTAGGATATACTCTGCCGGTATTGAAGAAGCACATTTCCAACTTCCGCATCTACTTCAGAGCAAACAATCTAGCTATGTTGTGGTCGAAGACTAAAAACATTGACCCGGATGTAGCGATCAATGGTTATCGTCAGGCAGATACACCGGCATTGAGAAGCTGTGTATTCGGCATTAATATCAAATTATAATCTATAAACAGACTGAATAATGAAAAAAATATATTTACCCATTCTATTACTGACGTTGGCAGTATCCTCATGCGATACTTTCGACAAAGTGCCTTCCAGTGAATGGCCTTCAGAAGGTGCTATTAAGACTCTTGAAGATTTACAGTTTGCAGTTAACGGTGTTTATGAGTCTCAGACTTCTTCTATAGACGCGGGAACTAATCCACGTGGCAGCTACGCAGGTGATTTCTTCTTGTACGCCGACCAAAGAGGCAGCGACTTCAAAGCCATCGGTAGCAATAAGCAAACAGTTGATGTATATGCCTACCAGGCTACTAAGAACAGTTCTGATTCATACTATTTCTACAAACGCTTTTATCTTTCTCTGGCAAGAATAAACAAAGTTTTGGAGGGAGTTAAGAAATCCGGTCTGGAAGGAGCTGAAGTTGATGTTCAGGTAGGCGAATTGTATGCTTTGCGGGCACTTTTCCACTTTGACTTGGCCCGCTTGTTCGCTAAACTTCCTTGTAATGCACAGGCCAGCGATCCGGGTATCGTATTGTCTACAGAAGTTTTCGAATCCGGATATACAGCAGAAAGAGCTACTATTGCGAAAACTTACGAAACCATACTGGATGACTTGAAGACTGCATTGGATAATCTCCCAGAAACCAGCAAGGTAGTAACTGCCGGTCATATCGACTATTGGGGAGCCCGTGCACTGAGAGCCCGTGCATATCTCTACATGAATGAGAACAGTAAAGCACTTGAGGACGCCAAATATGTAATCGAAAAATCTCCATACAAGCTGTACACCAGAGATGAATACGAAACAGTATGGACCAAAGTTGGAAGCAGTGAAAGCATTTTCGAGTTCCTGATTACCTCACTCTACAATGCACAACGTAACTCTCTCGGATTCTACACACATGCCGAAGGTTATGCTGAAGCCGGTATCACCGAGGGATTCAAAACTTTCCTTCAAGAACGTCCGGAAGATGTTCGCAGTACTCTGATTGCTGAAGAAAGCGACGGTGGAGATAACGAAGGCTGGTATATCCAGAAGTATCCGGGACGCGACGGAGAAATATATGTAAATAATCCGAAAGTAATCCGCCTGTCCGAAGTATATCTGATCGCCGCAGAAGCTGCATTAAAAGCAGGTGGTGCTGATCCTGCCAGCTATATCAATGACTTGCGTAAGCAAAGAATAGCCGGCTATGAAGACGTTGCTTCTGTTACTATCGATGATATTCTGACAGAACGCAGACTGGAACTTTATGGTGAAGGTCATAACGCCTGGGATACATGGAGAAACAAAAAGGCAGTAACGAATGCCCAGGTTCCGGCCGGTCCGATCAACTATGACGACTATCGTACCGTAATGCCTATTCCGGTTTCCGAGATCAATGTATCTAACGGTAAGCTGAAACAAAACGAAGGCTACTAATACACTGAAACCATTTTAATAACGAGCCCGTTTAACTTTAAGCAGTTAAACGGGCTCGCTTTTTATTTTCCATTTCCGAATTTACACATGAGTGTAATCTTATCCGTTCCTCCCCACAATACAGACTTCTACTTGCAGATACCGCTCAGCCCTTCTCTCACAATATCCGCCAATATCGGCTTCGCTCCACTCACAAAGCATTCCACTGCAATCACCATCAGAATCAATCCCATCAAACGCATCATCACATTATTTCCGGTCTCTCCCAGTACTTTCACCAGTCGGGTGGAAGCACGGAGAATGAAGAACGTCAACAGATAAATCAAAGCGATTGTTCCGATCAATATACCTTTCATGGCGTAAGTATGAGAGTCCTGCATCAAAACGATGGCGTTAGCGATAGCCCCGGGACCACACAACATCGGAATTCCAAGAGGAGTAATGGAGATGTCATCGGCATAGGTTTTAATCTCTTCGTCTTTAAGTTTCATCGGAGTATACCGTGCCTGAAGCATATCAAAACCAATCTTAAAGATAATTACTCCACCGGCAATACGGAAACCATTGGTAGAGATACCGAAGAATTTGAAAAGGAACTGCCCGGCAAAGACAAACACCATCAACGTTATAAACGACACGATGGTGGCACGGCGCACAATAGTCTGTCGCTCCTTATCTGTCATTCCGTGTGTCATGGTCAGAAAGACCGGCATTGTCCCCAAAGGATTGGTCAGCGTAAAGAACGAAGTAAAACAAAGTAAGGCAAATGGCAGAAGCGTACTATCCATGATGTTATCGTATTTTATACATTTATTAGATGCAACAAAAATACGACTTAATCCATAAAACCTACAATAAATTCATTAATTCTTTCAGTGAATGGATATGATAGGTAGGCTGAAAAGGAAAAGCGGTTCGTTCCGTCACATCATAGAAAGCCTGATGCATCCCTACCCCATGCGCTCCGGTAATATCGGCTTCCCAACTGTCACCGATCATTAACGATTCGCGTAACTCAGACTGGGTGGCAGATAAAGCAAAATGAAAGATTTCGGGCCAAGGCTTTAATACGCCAAGGTCCTCCGAAAGAATGATCTTCTTAAAATAACGATCTACTCCTGCCGAACGCATCTTACGCGACTGCAGCTCCCGGAAACCATTGGAAAGGATATACAAATTATATTGCGGCGCAAGATACTCCAACACTTCTTTGGCATGGGGCATCAGACCGCTTTTGGTAGGAATAATGGCAAAGAAATCTTCCGAGAAACGCTCAGCCAAAGCCTCATCCTCCACTCCTACTGCCTGTAAGGGATAAAAGAAACGCTGGCGGTTCAGTTCCTCCTTCGTCACCTTTCCCTCTCCATATTCAAGCCAGAGTTCGGTATTGCGTCGTTGATACAGTGTGTAATAATGATCGAACGAGTCAAAATAGCGGTCAAATGAATATTTCTGATATACTTCTTCAAAGGTGTCGCGTGCATTTCGTGAGAAAGCCCAGATGGTGTCATCCAGGTCAAAAAAGAGATTTTTATATTTCATTGGCTCCGTGATATATAATATGAGAAATAAAAAAGCCAATGTGCTAGTTTCTTGAATTCAGGAATCAGCACATTGGCAATTCTAACCAGGTATGTCTACCTTATTTTACCTGAATAACCAAGTATCTGGATACGCTCCAGAATTCGGCAGGATTAGTAATTTTCAAAGTCAGCTGACCTTTGTCATCTTTCACCAGTTCATAAGAACCTGTCGGATGAGTAGTCAACAACTCAGCACGTTTGGAGTACAACTTGATTTCTTTTGTTGTACGGATATCGATCTGAGTAAAATAATCCTTGTTGAAATCAGCGCTCTTCAGCACGTCACCGCTCTGAAGAATCTTCTGGGCTTTCAACTCTGATTTTGTTCCGAATACGAACCATGCGGCATTCAGACTCTTATCCTGTTCGGCAACGGTTTTAGCTTTCGCTTCGTTTTCGGCAGCCAAAGATTCTTTGGCAGCAGACAGGTCGCTGACAGCTGCATCCAGTTCCTGGATACGAATGTTCTTAGATGCCAGTTCAGTCTGAAGTTCTTCGATACGTTGTTGTTTAGCTTTCAATTCAGCAGTCAGAGCTTCTACAGCTTTCTTCATCTGAGTAGAGTTGTACTTGCTGTTTTTCAGCTGAGCTTCCAGTTTTGCAATCTGAGCTTTGTTTTCTTCCATTTGCTTGGAGATGAATTCAATGTCAGAAGCAATCTGTTGCTTGGCACTGGCTGAATTTTCGGTAATAGTACCACGCTGCAAGTCCACACGGCTTTCGGCAGCATTGATCTTACGGAATCCTTCCTGCACTTCATTGAAAGTTCCCATCATATCATCCAATTCAGCGTTACGCTGTGTCAATTCCATTAAAAGAGAGTCATTTTCAGCCTTAAGGTCTTTGCTTCCACCTTTAAAGTCACACGAAGCCAACATGGCTGCGCACATAAATAAAACTGCTAACTTTTTCATACGTTTACGTTTTACGTTTTTAAATGAAGTT
>OLJW01001382.1_pt1 | contig 26987 bp, 20 predicted proteins | sample 1603411 | NCBI WGS metagenome assembly OLJW01 (sample SAMN04168659, study PRJEB22393) | human gut metagenome | biome: human gut microbiome; feature: stool | host: Homo sapiens | collected 2014-05-12 | reverse complement strand
CGTGGCAAGCTCACGGCGAAGATATCGCCCTCCGGCAGACTGGAGCCACAAATGGCGGGAATGGGCGGCTCTCCGGGTACGGAGAAGCTCTCCACCATGGAGCTGACAGCGGCGGCAGAGGCTACCACCGTGCTCACTGAGACTGCGGCGGAGACGACGGTTCTGCAGCAGCCGGAGGAGGTGGGCGCCACAACGGTCCTGTCGGAAGCGGAGCGAGAGCCTGCCGCCCCGAAGCCGGAGGAGAAGCGCACATTCCAAACGGATGTGGAGATGGGCTTTAGCGCCAGCTCTGAGATCATCGAGTAGTTTTTATCATCCGTCTAGCGGATGACAAAATAAGACACCAAGAAACACCTCAACAGTAAGGAGCAGTGAGAGATGAACGAAGTTAGAATGAAAAAACGCATTCTGCCTGCCGTCCTTGCCTTCCTCATGGCCGTCAGCCTTGTGCCGGTCTCTGCGTTTGCAAGCACGACGACCTATGCGGATGCCTTTACCGTCTGCGTGACAGGCGGCGACGAGGATGCCAAGCTGGACGGCGCATCGGTGGATTATACCATCGAGGTGGATGGCACGGGAGGTGCCAAGAACACCGTGACCACCACCGACGGCGAGGCGGTCATTCAGGAGGTGGCCGACTATGCACAGGACATCGCAGACGGCAAGGCGGTCACATTGGCCTATACCGTATCGGCGGAGGGCTATGACACCGTTTCCGACCGTGTCGCTGTCACGGATGTGACCGGCAATGTGGATGTGAAGCTGACGGTCAAGACCCCTGATACCGTGAATGTGACGGTCACCAAGACCGGCAACGGATTAGTCCGGATCAACGATCAGGAGACGGAGACGTCCACCGTGGAGAAGGGCGGCGATGTGAAGCTGGAGCTGATCCCGGCCAAGGGCGCCTATATTCAGGAGCTTACGGTGAAGGGTGAGCCCCGGACAGTGAAGAAGGGCGAGACGTTTCAGGAGACGCTGACCGCCGACGAGGATATCACTGTCAGCGTGACCTTCGTGCAGGAGTACACCGTCACTGTCACCGCTGGCAAGGGCGGCAAGGTACTGCTGGACGGCGAAGCGGTCACGGAAAAGACCTACAAAGAGGGGACTGAGGTCGAGCTGTCTGTTGCGGCGGACGATGACTATCAGATCGAATCCATCGCCATCGACGGTACGCAGGAGGATATTGCAGATACTGCCAGCTTTACAAAGAAGCTGACGGTGGATAAGGACACGACGATCGCCGTGAAGTTCATAAGAGTGTACACCGTTACCGTCACCTACGACAGCCAGCTCGGAACGGTGGAAACCGACCCCGCAGCGCAGGGCGGCGAGGTGGAAGCAGTCCTCGTGAAGCAGGGCAGCACCCTGACGATAAAGGCCACTCCCAAGGAAAACTACCGTGTCAGCGAGGTGGAGATCGACGGCAAAGCGGAAAGCTTTGATGACAATCGATATGTAAAGGACACTCCCTTCACACGGGATATCAAGAACATTACTGCGCCCCACACCATCAAGATCACCTTTGCTCCCACGCGGCAGACCATCACGGTGATCTCCGGCAAGCATGGCAAGGTGGAGTATCATCCGGAGAAGGTGAGCTATAACGACAGCGTCGACTTCACCATCACGCCGGAGGACGGCTATATCATCGACACCATCACGGTAGACGAAGCCGATGTGAAGGCCAACGTGAGAAGAACGGCGGAGAAGTCGTATCAGCTGCATCTGACGGAAGTCCAACGGGATACGAAGGTGACCGTCACCTTTACGGAGTGCCCCCAGATCGGCACCAAGGACCTCACTGCGCTGGGGGGCATCACTTGGAACTCCGGCAATGCCATCCGCCGGGATGGCGCCACCTTCGTCTTTGCAAACGATGCAGCGGTCCAATTTTCTGCTGCCGCCGATGAGACTGGCAGCGAGACCGGGATCAAGGGCATCCAGCTGATTTTTGCCGACGGAACGACCTCCGGCGGCTACGATGCGGGGACCGCCTCCTTTACGCAGCCGGCGGCCATTCAGGAAACCAAGACCATTCAGGCCATCCGGGTGTTCTACGGCGAGACGGAGATCCGTGTGGCACAGCTGGCAGACGAGAAGCTGGAGGGCCTGAAGATCGTCGTGGATACGACGGCCCCCAAGCTGAAGCTGGCGCTCGAGGCGGCCAACACCAACGGCTACTACCACAAGAGCTTCACCGCCACGGTGAAGAGCATCATCGACCAGGATGACTACTCCGGTATCCAATCCGTGGAGTACTGGGTGGTAAAGGACCGCACCGAGACGGAGCAGGGGACCGTGACCCAGCGGGAGATGCTCTATACCTACACGGAGGGCGGCGATATCCTGCAGGAGCTGGGCGATTGCACCTTCACCGTGGATGCCGGGAAGAACAACAGCGACAACGTTGTGATCTATGTGCAGGTCACTGACCGGGCCGGCAATGTGTCCAAGCCGGAGAAGGCGGCAGTGAAGATCAACTCTACGTCTCCTACCATCGAGATCAAGTTCGGAAAGGAAGGAGAGGAAGGAGAGGAAAAACCCGTCAATGTGGTGGAGGAGAACGGCACTGAGCGTGGCTACTACAAAGCTGCCCGCACCGCCACTGTGACCATCACCGACAGAGCCAGCACACGGGATCTCGATGCGGTCAAGCTCGATATCAAGGACACGGCGGGCAAAGACGTGCGCAGCAAGGTCCAGATTACCGATTGGAGTAATGCTGTTGACCCGGAGACGAATCTTGTTGACCCGGATAAAGTTTCCTGTAAAGTGACCTTCTCTGAGGATGCCAATTACATCTGGTCCATCTCCTACACCAACAGGGCCGGTCTGTCCGCCCTTGCTGACAAGGACCAGAAGAAGAGTGTAAACGCCGTGACCTACGGCGAAACCCCCTACTGCTTCACCGTGGATACGAATGCCCCCACCGGCACCATCACCGCCAACACCTATGTGGTGGGAGTAAAGGACCCCACTTCTTCCCCTGTATGGGAAGCGCTCATCGACAGCAAGAACCTGACCTTTGGCGTTTGGGCCAATGATAAGATCGTCATTACCCATAACGAAGGGGACGAGACCTCGCCCATCAAGAGCAAGGAATACTTTGTCCAGAAATTCCAGACCGACAGTGAAGGGAAGAAGGCGCCGCTGACGGCTAAGGAACTGGCGCAGCAGAAGTGGACCGATATAGGCGAAACCACGGAATTTACACCCAACCAGCAGCTTGTGGTCTATCTGAAGATCACGGACATGGCCGGCAATGTCACCTACCTCAGCACCAACGGTCTGGTGGTGGACAACGAGAGACCTCACGAGGAGTTTACGGCTCCGGAAATCGTAAGGGTGTCCGGTCTGACCAACAACAAGATTTATAACGGCGATGTGTCGGTGGTGGTGTCGGCAAACGATCCCGTGGAAAACGGCGTGTATTCCGGCCTGAAGCAGGTGACCTATACGGTCTATAACGGGACGGTCTATAACGAGAAAGATGTGACCCAGCAGGGCGTGCTCTATAGCTGGGACGGCAAAGCCCCCTGCTGCCAGTCCAAGGAGGGCATGGGCTTTACCGTGGATGCAAAGAAGAACAACAGCAACGATGTCCACATCCTGCTGACCGCCGAGGACAACGCAGGCAATGTCACGTCCATGGAGTATTCCATCAAGATCGATATCACAAAGCCTATCATTAATATCGAATATGACAAGAATGCGGCGGACAGCGGCACCTTCTTCCGGGAGAGCCGCCGGGCTACCATCACGGTGAAAGAGCGCAACTTCGACGACAGCCTGGTGAACATCACCCTCCGGGCCACCAATGATGGCGCAGATATTGCGCTGCCCACGGTCAGCGGCTGGACCTCCAGCGGCGACCTCCATACGGCCACCATCGAATACACCGCCGAGGGGGACTACACCTTTGCCATCGCCTGCACCGATCAGGCCGGCAATCCCAACGAGCCGGTGTACTATGCCGACAGGACCGTTGCTCCGACGGCCTTCACTATCGATAAGACCCGCCCCACCATCAGCGTCACCTATGACAACAACTCCGCCCTGAACGGAAACTACTACAACGCAAACCGCACGGCCACCGTTGTTGTCACGGAGCACAACTTCGACGCCAGCCGGGTGAACATCACCCTCCGGGCCACCGACGACGGCGCAGACATCGCCCTGCCCACGGTCAGCGGCTGGACCTCCAGCGGCGACCGCCATACGGCCACCATCGCCTATCGCCGTGACGGCCTGTATACCTTCGACATCGACGTGACGGATAAGGCGGGCAACACCTCCGCCGACTTCACGGAGCAGACCTTCTACGTGGATACCACGGCTCCCACGCTGGAGATCACCGGCGTAGCCGACCGCTCCGCCAACAACGGCGACATCATCCCGGTAGTGTCCTATTCCGATACCAACTACGATGATGCACAGGTGAACATCACCCTCACCGGCGCCATGCGCAAGGGCGTTGCGCTGGACGGCTCCTATGCCGACCAGCACAACGGCAAGGTCTTTACCTTCAAGAATTTCGCCAAGGAGAAGGAAGTAGACGATATCTACACGCTGGCGGCCACCCTGACGGATAAGGCGGGCAACACCACGGAAAAGACCATTTTGTTCTCCGCCAACCGCTTAGGCTCCACCTATGCCCTCAGCGCCGCCACGGATCAGCTCAACGGCTCCTACGTCCAGACGCCGCAGGATGTGGTGGTGACGGAGACCAACCCCGATGCCCTCCAGAACATCCGCATCACGCTCTTCAAGAACAATCAGACCATCATCCTGCAGGAGGGTACGGACTACCGCATCGAGGTGCGGGGCGGCAATGGTCAGTGGTATGAGTACATCTACACCGTGCTGGCCAAGAACTTTGCCGATGACGGCGTCTATCGCCTGACCTTCTACTCCGAGGATGCTGCGGGCAACATAGCGGAAAATACGCTGGACACCAAGAAGCAGGAGATCGGCTTCGGCGTGGATAAGACCAAGCCCAACATGGTCGTGACCAATCTGGAGAGCGATACCACCTATCCTCTGGAGAACCTCACGGTGAGCCTGTCCGCCGGAGATAACCTGCTGCTTCAGTCCGTGGTGGTGTATCTGGACGATTACAGCAAGGCCTACAAGACGTGGACAGCAGAGGAGGTCGCCGCCATCGTGGCGGACCAGGGCGAGTTCACCTTCGATATTCCGGGCGATTCCACCGGAGCGCATCAGGTGAAGATCGTCTGCACCGACGCCGCCGGCAACGAGCAGACGGAGGAGATCACCAACTTCTACGTCACCACGAATCTCTTCGTGCGCTACTACAACAATAAGCCGCTGTTCTTCGGCTCCATCGCCGCTGTGGTAGTGATCGCCGGTGTGGTGATCGCTCTGGCCGCCGGCAAGAAAAAGAAGAACGACAAAGAGAAGTAAGACCTGACCCGGCATAAGCCGGCATCAAAGCCTCCGGCCCCGGCCGGAGGCTTTGATGGTTTCGGATGATAAGGAGGAAGGAAAATGCCAGAAAATTTGATCGAGCAATTTGAGGACACGCTGCACCGCTGCGAAAGCGAAGCACTGCGGGACGCTACCCGTCAGGCCATGGAGGGAACCAAGGTCTACCGTGAGGATTTCAGGGCCCAACAGCCGCTCATGCCCCGGTATGAGCAGCGCATCACGGTGGAGGATACCACCACCTTTGCGGCGGCTGCCCGCTTCGGGAATCAATACGGCGTGGCTGTGCTGAACTTTGCCAATCCGGAGGTCCCCGGCGGTGGCGTGAAAAACGGTGCCACGGCGCAGGAGGAGTGCCTCTGCCGCTGCAGCAATCTCTATCCGTGTCTGGCCAATACACCCGGCGTATATGACGACTTCTATCAGTATCATTATGAGCACGGCCGGTATCTCTACTCCGACCGCCTGATCTACACCAAGGGTGTGACCGTATTCAAAAACGAGGATCTGAGCCTGAAGGAGCGGAACCAGTGGTTTCGTGTGGATGTGATCACCTGCGCTGCACCCATCCTATTCATGCTGCCGCATACGAATTCCGCCGTGCTGGGGGATCTGTTCCGTTCCCGTATCCGCAACATCTTCAATGCCGCCATAGATAACGACATTCGGGTGCTGATCCTAGGTGCCTTCGGCTGCGGAGCCTTCAAGAATCCGCCGGAGATCGTGGCGCAGGCCTTTCGGGATGTTCTGCTGGAGGAGCACTATGATACCTGCTTCACAGATATCGTCTTTGCCATCAAAAGCAGCAACGGCAACGATCCCTTTAAGCCGTGTCCGAACCTGATGGCCTTCCAGCTCGCCTTTGACGGTCTCTCTACCGAGGCTGCCAAGCTCCGCTTTTCCGGCCCCATGTGGCTGGTGGACGATGCGCCTACCCCGGAGAAAATACGGCAGGAGGAGCTTTCCCAGTGGAAAACGACAAACCTCTATCGAGGCAAACAATTTTCCGTCCTGGGAGACTCTGTCAGCACACTGGAAAGCTATAATCCGCCGGATCACAGCGTCTTCTACAAAGGCGACGTCTGCAGCCGGACGGGGGTCTATACCATGGCGGATACATGGTGGGGGCAGGTCATCGACTTCTTCGGCGGCGAGCTGCTGGTCAATGACTCCTGGTCCGGCAGTCGGGTGACAAAGCTGCCGGGGCAGCATGAGCTGTTCCCCTCCGGGTGCAGCGACCAGCGGACCAGCCATCTGCATATGCGGGGTGTCCGGCCGGATGTGATTTTGGTTTATCTCGGCACCAATGACTGGGCGAACGCCGTCCGGCCCATGGAGGACGGCGGAGTGACCGACGAGTGGTATTCCGTGTTCGAGACGGCCTACCGGCGGATGCTGCAAAAGCTGCGGGCCAATTATCCGGATGCCGAGCTCTGGTGCTGCACCCTCTGCTCCACTTATATGAGTACCGATCCGGCTTTTGTGTTTCCGGAGAGCGTAGGCGGTATCTCCATCGAGGTATATAACGATATCATCCGCCGCACGGCAGTGCTGGAGGGCGGCAGGCTCATCGATCTGTATGCCTATCACCTGCCCTATGATGCCATCGACGGCTCTCATCCCACTAAGACCGGCATGGAGCGGCTCGCAAAGCTTGTTTTGCGTGAGATGCTGGGCAAAGAGGCCGATGCAATTCTCGATTGCAGGAATGGACAGCATGAATACATGGCTCTTGAAGAAGGTACCGATGAAACCAGATACGTATGCAGATGCTGCGGAAAGTTGCTGACCGTAAAAAACTGGAAGCTGTTGACGCAGAAGGAGCGCCGACCCATACCGGATGACTCGGAATATGTGATGCTGCCGCCGGATACCACGGTGGTCCTGTATTCCGATGTACTCCCCCTTACGATCCCAAGCACAGGTGAAAAGCTGCAGATCAAAAAGCCGATGGTAACGGTAGGCAGAGCGTCTGACAGTGACGTCCGCCTGAGCGCACGGACCGTGGCACGGAGGCAGGCGGCCTTTTTCTATGAGCAGGAAATTTGGTTTGTGCGAGACAATTTTTCTACCAATGGTACGTGGATAAACGGACGTAAGCTCATACCGGGAAAGAAGTATCAGCTTGCGGCCTATGATGAGATCGGTTTTGCAAGGACTGAGAAGGTCATATTTGACCTGCGGAATGAGTCGTACACACCTCCCCGGCAGGAAACGCCGCCGCGTCCAATGGGCGATTTTGCAGGGGAAAAGCGGATAGGGGAGTATGAGGTCATCCGGGCACTTGCCCCGTTGAGCGTAAAGGACGTTTATTTGGCGAAAAGCTCCCGTACGGATAGGCTTGTGGTGCTGAAGCCTTGCCGAAAGGATGATCGTCCCGCCCAAAAGGCCATCCGTGAGCTGCTCCTGAAGGAAGCTGACCTCCTCCGGCAGCTGGATCACCCGGCCATTCCAAAGCTGGTAGAGGTTCTGGAGGATGAGGAGACCCTCTGCGTGGTCCGGGAATATTTTGATGGCGAGACACTTGAGAGCGTCATGGCCAGAGAAGGGACTCAGGATCTGATCCAGGTGGTGGATTGGGCATGGCAGCTATGCGATGTGCTGCGCTATCTGCATGAGAGAAATTATGTCTACCGTGACATGAAGCCGGGAAATATCCTGCTGCGGCCCGATGGCCGTCTGGCGCTGATCGATTTCGGCACGATGCGTGTCTATAAACCCGGCAAAGCGGGGGATACCGTCTGTCTGGGTACACGGGGCTATGCCGCCCCGGAGCAGTTCGGCGGTATGGGACAGACCGATGCCCGGACAGATATCTACGGTCTGGGGGCCACGCTCTATTATTTGGCGACCGGCTGTAACCCCGGCGTGCCGCCCTATGAGATAGACTGCATCCATGCAATGTATATCGGCGGCTTCCCGCATCAGTTGGGTGACTTGATCCAAAAGTGTGTGCAGCCCGACCCGGTGAGGCGCTTCCAATCCTGCCGGGAGCTGATGGAGGCACTGGAGGATGCCTCCTTCGACGTTACCACCAATCAGGAGAAGTTGGCCCAGTGGAAGCGGATCCTGCGCCGGGAGGAGCAGAGCTGAAGCTCCCGCTCCCTGTAAAGTAAATCCCTGTTCCTTATCCCCCTCCGGCCCCGGCCGGAGGGGGCCTTTTTTCCCGTCAATCCCGCCGATTCGTGAAAATGTCAGACACGCCCCTACGTTTTTATTGCAATTCTCCGAAAATAATTATATAATGTGAAATACCTATTGGTATGCGAATGGGAAAGGTCTGCAATATGGAAAAGATCCTGTCTGTATTGGAAAATATCAAAGGATACCTGCCTCTGATCCGCCTGGCGGACCTGCTGGACGTGGCCATCGTGGCGTATCTGGTATATAAGCTGCTGTCGCTGGTGAAGAGTACACGGGCCGCCAACATCCTGAAGGGTGTGGCCATCTTTCTGGCGGCGCTGTGGCTGTCCTCGAAGCTGAACTTGCGGGTGGTGAATTACATCCTCAGCCACATGGTGGAGTGGGGCGTGCTGGCCCTGATCATCGTGTTCCAGCCGGAGATCCGCCGGATTTTGGAGCAGCTGGGCAGCAAGAACATCCGCCTGCTGCGGACGCTGGCACCGGAGAAGGAACTGCCGGAGCTGGAGCGGGCCATCGACCAGACGGTGCTGGCCTGCACGGAGATGTCCCGCACCCGCACGGGCGTGCTCATCGTGTTCGAGCGGAAGATCTTGCTGGACGACGTGGTGCGCTCCGGTACCACGCTGGATGCCTCCGTCTCCAGCGAGCTGCTGAAGAACATCTTTTTCGTCAAGGCGCCCATGCACGACGGCGCCGTCATCATCCGCAACGGGCGGATCCTGGGGGCGGGCTGTATGCTGCCCCTGTCTAAGAATGTGAACCTCAGTCGGGAATTGGGGATGCGCCACCGGGCGGGCATCGGCATGAGCGAGAATTCCGATGCCGTGGTGGTCATCGTCTCGGAGGAGACGGGCTCCATCTCTGTGGCCATCGGTGGGATGCTGAAGCGCCATCTGCAGGCGGAGACCCTGTCCCAGCTGCTGCACAACGAGCTGATGCCCCAGCAGGAGGAACCGGATAGGACCCGCTTCCCGCTGCGGGAACTGCTTCGGACCCGGAGAAAGGGGGAGCAGAACGATGAAGAAGAATGATGCCAGCCGTAAGGCGCTGCGGATCATCGGTTCCATCCTGGTGGCGATCGCTCTGTGGATCTATGTGGATACCGTCACCTCGCCGGAGGTGACGTTGAAGGTGAAAAATGTGCCGGTGGAATTCTCCGGCGAGGATACCACACTGGCGGATCGTGGCCTGATGCTGCTGTCGGGCTATGACACCACCGTGGATCTGGTCATCAAGGGTCCCCGGAACGAGCTGCGTAAGCTGGACCGCAGCAAGATTCGGATCGTGGCCAATACCAGCAATATCAAGGAGGCCGGCAGCCAGACCCTGACCTACGAGGTGGTGTTTCCGGACAACATCCGCAGAGGCAAGCTGACGGTGGATTCTGCCAGCATTTACAGCATCACCGTCACCGTGGGCGAGTTGGACAGCAAGGAAGTACCCATTCAGTGCGAAATTGTGGGCAGCGTGGCTGACGGCTACATGGCCGGGGAGCTGACGCTGGATCCGGAGGTGCTGCTGCTGCGTGGCCAGCGGGACGACCTGCTGAATGTCAGCTACGCCAAGGTGCGGCTGGATATCACCGGAGCTGACAAGACGGTGGTGCAGGCGCTGGAATTTGAACTGTACGACCACAACGATGTGAAGATCGAGAACAGCGCCATCCGCAGCAGTGAAAAGCTCATCGGCGCCACCATGCCGGTGTCGACGGTGAAGGAGGTGCCTCTGCGGGTGAACTTTGTGGAGGCCGTGGGGGCCACCATGGAGACGGTGGACTACACCATCTCTCCCGCCACGGTGAAGCTGGTGGGCGAGAAGGCCCGACTGGATGAGATCGACAGCATCGTGCTGGATACCCTGTATGTGCAGGACCTGGAGGATTCCCAGAGCCTGACCTATACCATCCCCGTGCCGGAGGATGTGACCATTGCCGACGGCGTGGACACCGCCACCGTGACGGTGGTGGTCCGTGGCGTCACGGAGCGGACGCTGACCGTTTCCCGGTTCACCTTTGAGAATGTGCCGGAGGGCATGACCGCCACGGCAGAGACGGAGTCGCTGAACGTGCGGCTGCGGGGTCTGACAGCGGAGGTGAACGCCCTGACGGCGGAGAACGTCCACATCGTGGCAGACCTGTCCGGACTCACCGGCGCAGGGGTCCATACGGTGCCGGTGACCATCCGCATCGAGGGCTACGAGAATATCGGCATCAAGGGCTCGTATCAGATGGTGGTGGATCTGAAGGTGGCTTCGGACACCCCGACAGAGCCATAGACATAGCAAAGAGGTGTATAAGCTACCATGACACAGATCGCAACGGTTGAAAAGATATTGCCCGGCGGCTTCGTGGAGATATCCGTCCCCCGAAAGTCTGCCTGCGGCCACGACTGTGAGGAATGCGCCGGCTGCGGCATGACCGGCGCCGCCATCCACGCACGGGCCAAGGACCCTGTGGGGGTCCGGCCGGGGCAGAAGGTGGTGGTGGAGAGCGCCACCCGGAAGATATTGGGTGTAGTGGCGCTGGTATATCTGCTGCCGGTGGTGGGCTTCCTGCTGGGCTACTTCCTGTCGGAGGGACTGGCGGAGGGCGTCCGCTACGCCATCGCCATCGGCGCAGCGGCGCTGGCCTTCCTGCCCAGCGTGGCCTATGACCGCCACGCCAAAAAGACGGAGGCCCTGACCTACACGGTGGTGCGGGAGTTCTGATGTTCGGCTATGTGCGTCCTGCGGCGGATCGGCTGACTCAGGAGCAGACAGACCTGTTCCGCAGCGCCTACTGCGGCCTGTGCCGCACGCTGGGACGGCGGTACGCCCTGCCGGCCCGGATGATTTTGAACTACGATCTGGCCTTTCTGGCCATTCTGCTGGCCGGCGGCAGCGGCTTTTCCTGCGCTCGCCATCGCTGCCCGGTGCATCCCATCCGGGGCTGCCCCTGCGGGGAAGAAAACCCGGCGCTGGATGCGGCGGCGGACCTCAGCGTCATCCTGACTTGGTGGCAGCTGCGTGACGGCGTGACGGATCACGGCTTCTTCGGGGGCCTGAAATACCGGCTGGCCGCCCTGCTTGTCCGCCGCAGCTACCGCAAGGCCGCCCGCCAGCGGCCGGATTTTGACCGGCTGGTGCAGGGCTGCCTGGGAGAACTGGCGGAGCTGGAGCGGGAGAATTGTCCCTCCATTGACCGCCCGGCGGATACCTTCGCCCGGCTGCTGGCCGGTGCGGCAGAGGAGGAGCCGGATCCTGTCCGGCGGCGGGTGCTGGCGCAGCTGCTGTACCATCTGGGCCGCTGGATATACCTGACGGACGCAGCGGACGATCTGGCCAAGGACCAGCGCAGCGGCAGCTACAATCCGCTGCCCCTGCGATTTTCGGTGCAGGAGGGCAAGCTGACGGAGGAGAGCCGTCAGGAGCTGGCCCAGACCATGGACCGGTCCGTGGAGCGGATGGCGGCGGCCTTCGAGCTGTTGGAGTGCGGCGTATGGCAGCCGGTCATTGAAAGTGTGGTATATGCGGGGCTGTATCAGGTGGGAAACGCCGTTTTGAACGGCACCTTCCATCAGCGGCCCCGGAGAGAGAAATACCCTGAACGAAAGGCAGGACACGGCGATGCGTGATCCCTATCAGGTGCTGGGTGTCCCCAGCACCGCCACAGACGAGGAAATCAAAAAAGCCTATCGGAATCTGGCCAAAAAGTACCATCCCGATAACTATCACGACGATCCCCTGGCCGATCTGGCGCAGGAGAAGATGAAGGAGATCAACGAGGCCTACGAGGAGATCCAGAACCAACGCAAGCGCGGCGCCTCCGGCAATGGCTACGGAGCCTACGGCGGCAGCTATGGCGGCTCCTACGGCAGTTACGGCGCCAACGGCTACGGCGGCAGCTATGATCCCGCCATCCAGCGCATCCGTCTGGCCATACGTCAGGGGGATCTGAATCTGGCGGAGGAGCTGCTCAACGCCCGCAGTGACCACAACGCCGAGTGGAACTTCCTGAAGGGAGCCATCTGCTTCAAGCGGGGCTGGCTGGACGAGGCCAAGCGCTATTATGAGACGGCGGTGCAGATGGACCCCGGCAACCCGGAGTACCGGCAGGCGCTGGCCATGGCGGAGGGTCGCTCCGCCGGCTACCGCCCCGCCGGATACAGCCGTGTCACCACCGACGGCTGCGACGATCCCTGCACCCGCCTGTGCGGTACCATGCTGTGCTGCAATCTGCTGGGCGGCGGTGGCTATTTCTGTTGTATATAAACGGGGACCCCATCCCCTTTGAAGGAGGATAAAGCTGTGGTCAAGAGTATGACCGGCTATGGCCGGGCGAGAGAAACCAGAAACAAGCGGGATATCACCGTGGAGGTGCGTTCCGTCAACAACCGGTATCTGGACTGTACTATGAAGCTGCCCAGAGCCTATGTATTCGCTGAGGATGCCATCAAGGGCCGTGTCCAGAAGGCGGTGTCACGGGGCAAGGTGGACGTGTTCGTCACCATCGACTCCTCCGCTGCGGACGTGTCCGTGGTGAAGGTGAACGAGCCGCTGGCCCGCAGCTACTATGAGGCGCTGCTGCAGCTGAAGGAGACCTTCGGCCTGTCGGGAGAGGTCACTCCGGTGGAGCTGTCCCGCTGCCCGGACGTCCTCTCCGTCACCAAGGCGGAGGAGGATCTGGAGATGCTGGCTGAGGACATCTGTCAGGTGACGGATGCGGCGCTGGCGGCCTATAACCGGATGCGGAGCGTGGAGGGCGTGAAGCTGGCGGAGGATATCGCCGGCCGGGCTGATACCATCGAGCGCACCGTGGCCCGTGTGGAGACACAGTCTCCCCAGACGGTGTCGGCCTACCGGGAGAGGCTGGAGAGCAAGATGCGGGAGGTGCTGGCCTCCACCACCATCGACGAGGCCCGCATCCTGACGGAGACAGCCATCTTTGCCGACAAGATCGCCGTGGACGAGGAGACGGTGCGCCTGCACAGCCACCTGTCCCAGCTGCGGGATATGCTGCGGGGGGATGAACCCGTGGGCCGGAAGCTGGATTTCCTCATTCAGGAGATCAATCGGGAGTGCAACACCATCGGCTCCAAGTGCAGCGACCTGACCATTACGCAGGACGTGGTGAACATGAAGGCCGAGGTGGAGAAGATCCGGGAGCAGGTGCAGAACATCGAGTAAGGGAGCGTTCTATGGAGCTGGTAAACATCGGATTCGGCAACCTCATTGCCGCCGGGCGGCTCATCGCTGTGGTAAGCCCGGATTCGGCCCCCATCAAGCGACTCATTCAGGAGACAAGGGACGGCGGGATGCTCATCGACGCCACCTATGGCCGAAAAACGGCGTCGGTGCTCATCATGGACAGCGACCATGTGGTGCTGTCGGCGCTGTCGGCGGAGAAGCTGGCGCCCCGGTTGGGCGTCCGGCTGGAGGATCTGACAGAGGAGGAAGCTTAAGTGCAGAGAAAGGGCAAGACATTCATCGTATCGGGTCCCTCCGGCGTGGGCAAGAGCACCGTGCTGAAGGCGCTGTTTGATCAGCGGACGGACCTGTATTTTTCCATTTCCGCCACCACCCGTGACCCCCGTCCTGGGGAGGTGGACGGTGTCCACTACCACTTCATCCCGGCGGAGGAGTTCCACCGGATGGTGGAGGAGGACGAGTTTCTGGAGTATGCCGAGTACGTAGGCAACTTCTACGGTACGCCCAAGAAGTACGTGGACCGTGCCATGGATGACGGTCGGGACGTCATTCTGGACATCGAGATCCAAGGCGCCAACCAGATCTGTGCCAAGCGGCCGGAGACGGTGCGTATCTTCATCGCTCCCCCCTCATGGGTGGAGCTGGAGCGGCGGCTCACCGCCCGTGGCACCGACAGTCAGGAGGTCATCCAGAGCCGCCTGCTGCGGGCCAAGGTGGAGCTGCAAACCGCCAGCAGTTACGACTATCTGGTCATCAACGATACCGTGGAGCAGGCGGTGACGGAGCTGGCGGCCATTCTGTGCGCCGAGCACTGCCGCCCGGCGGAGCGTCTGGAGCAGCTCCTGCATAAATAAGTCAAATTACAGCCGAAAGGCAGATAAGGAAGGTCGATCATTATGATGCTGTATCCCGCAATGAACAAGCTGGCGGAGTATATCCCCAACCGCTATATGATGGTGAACGTGGTGGCCCGCCGGGCCCGCCAGATCGCCGAGGAGGCCGAAGCCACCGGCCAGCATTTGGACGAGAAGCCGGTGACACTGGCCATCCATGAGGTGGCTGAGGGCAAGTTCGACGCCCACACCATCGACACGGAGATCGAGGAAGACTGAGGGAGGGACCGTCAATGACGCAGATCGCCAAGGTCGCTGTGGCGGCGGCTACCTACGCCATTGACAAGCCCTACGACTATCTGGTGCCGTCGGGTATGGAGCTCTCCGTGGGCTGCCGGGTCACGGTACCCTTCGGGCGGGGCAACCGCACCGCCGAGGGCATGGTGCTTCAGCTGCGGCAGGAGGTGCCTGCCAAGCCCCTGAAGGCCATCCGCAGCCTGCTGGATCAGGAGTCGGTGCTGTCGGAGAAGGAGATACGGCTGGCCCTCTGGATGCGCCAGCGGTACTTCTGCACCTTCTACGATGCCCTGCACACCATCCTCCCGGCGGCGGTGTGGTATCGCTACCGGGAGATCTGGAGCCTCTGCCCCGCGGCAGGGGAGGAGGGCCTTACGGAACGGGAGCAGGCGGTGTGCCGGATGCTCTCCGACGGCCCGCAGGAGCGGGAGACCCTCTGCACCGCACTGGGGGAGGATATCCCGTCGGTGCTGTATCAGATGAAAAAGAAGGGACTGGTTTCCGTGGAGACGGAGACCAGCCGCAAGGTAAAGGACCACATGGTGGAGCTGGCGTCCTTAGCCGCCCCGGCGCAGGAGGTGCTGGAGCGTCTGGAGCGCCGCCGCCGGTCCGCCCCCCGGCAGTATGAAGCTGCGGCGTTTCTGGCCAAGTGCGGCGAGACCACGGTTCACGACCTGTGCTATTTCACCGGCGCTACCCGCCAGACCCTCCGCAGTCTGGAGAAGCAGGGCCTCATCGCCCTCCGCAGCCGGGAGGAGTACCGCATCTCCCCACGGGAGTACGGTGTCCCGGCGGAGGAGATCACCCTGAACCAACAGCAGCAATCGGCCTATGACACCATCCTCCGCCAGACGGAGACGGGCCGGGCCGGGGTGACGCTTTTGCAGGGCGTCACCGGCAGCGGCAAGACGCTGGTGTATATCCGTCTGGCACAGACCCTGCTGGAGCAGGGAAAGTCCGTGATGATCCTGGTGCCGGAGATCGCCCTGACCCCCCAGATGATGGCTCGGTTCACCGCCTACTTCGGCCGAAAGGTGGCGCTGCTGCACAGCGGCCTGCGGCTGACGGAACGGTGGGACCAATATAAGCGCATCCGCCGGGGCGAGGCCACGGTGGTGCTGGGGACCCGCTCGGCGGTATTCGCCCCGCTGGAGCGGCTGGGCCTCATCATACTGGACGAGGAGCAGGAGAGCTCCTACGAATCGGAAAAAGCCCCGTGCTACCACGCACGGGATATTGCCAAATACCGCTGCGTACAGGAGGGAGCCCGTCTGGTGCTGGGCTCCGCCACCCCCACGGTGGAGACGGCCTATTACGCCCGCATGGGGGATTACGGCCTCTGCCGCCTGACGGAGCGCTTCAATCAGCGCCGCCTGCCGCAGGTCATTCTGGCGGATATGCGCCGGGAACTGCGGGACGGCAATTTCAGCTGCATCAGCCGCCCTCTTCGGCAGGAGCTGGAGCGGAATCTGGCGGCGGGGGAGCAGAGCATCCTGTTTCTGAACCGCCGGGGCAGCAGCCGTCAGCTGCTGTGTCCCCAGTGCGGCTATGTTCCCCAGTGTCCCCGGTGCAGCGTCTACCTCACCTACCACTCCGCCAACGGGCGGATGATGTGCCACTACTGCGGCCACTCCCAGCCTGCACCGGATACCTGTCCCGACTGCGGCGGTGCTATGAAGCACATCGGCTTCGGTACACAGAAGGTGGAGGAGGAGCTGACCCGGCTCTTTCCCGGTACGGAGCTTCTGCGGATGGATGCCGATACCGTGGGAGAGGGCCACGAGAAGCTCCTGCGGGAGTTCCAGCGCCGCCGCATTCCCATTCTGCTGGGGACTCAGATGGTGGCCAAGGGACTGGATTTCGCCGGGGTGACGCTGGTGGGCGTGCTGGCGGCGGATCTGTCGCTGTACGTGGATCACTACCGGGCGGCGGAGCGCACCTTCAGCCTGCTGACGCAGGTGGTGGGCCGGGCCGGCCGGGGGGAGAAGGAGGGCCGAGCGGTGATCCAGACCTACACCCCCCGCAACGACGTGATCCTGGCGGCGGCGGAGCAGGACTATGACCGCTTCTACGATGATGAGATCCGTCTGCGGCGTCTGCGGCGTGACCCGCCCTTTGCCGACCACTTTACCCTCACCGTTACCGGCCCGGAGGCGGAGCCGGTGCGCCGGGCCTGTGTCCAGCTGTGCGCCGCCCTGCGGCAGGCGCTGTCGCAGGAGTCGTACCGGGCCATGGAGCCGGAGGTGCTGGGGCCTGCCCCGGCCCCGGTGGTGAAGCTGAACAACCGCTACCGCTACCGGATCACGGTGGTGGGCCAAAACGAAAAACCGCTCCGTCAGCTGCTGGCGGCCTATATGAAGGCCTTCGCCCGCCGCCCGGAGCATCGCAATATGGCGGTCCACACGGACTGCAATCTGATGGATTAGAGGTACGAAGGATATGGCTTTGAGAAAGATCGTATTGCAGGGCGACGAGTGCCTGACCAAGGTGTGCCGCCCGGTGACGGAGTTCAATCAGCGCCTGCACACGCTGATCGATGACATGAAGGAGACGCTGCTGGATTCCGGCGGCGTGGGTCTGGCCGCCCCGCAGGTGGGCGTGCTGCGCCGTGTGTGCGTGGTGATGAACGAGGACGAGGACATCATCGAGCTGGTGAACCCGGAGATCATCGCCGCCGAGGGGGAGCAGACGGGTCTGGAGGGCTGCCTCAGCATCCCCGGCAAGTTCGGCATCGTCACCCGCCCCTATACGGTGCGTGTCCGGGCGCAGGACCGGGACGGCAATTTTTTCGAGGTGGAGGACGAGGAGCTGACCGCCCGCTGCTTCTGCCATGAGATCGAGCATCTGGACGGCCATCTGTTCGTGGAGCACACGGACCATCTGATGACCGAGGAGGAGCTGGAGGAGTATATGAACCGGCAGGAGGAAGACGAGGAATGAGGATCCTGTTTATGGGAACGCCGGACTTCGCCGTGGCCTCTCTGCGCCGGCTGGTGGAGGACGGCCACGAGATATGCGGCGTGTTTACCCAGCCGGATAAGCCCAAGAACCGGGGCCATAAGCTGGCCTTCTCCCCGGTGAAGGAGTATGCTCTTTCACAGGGCCTGACGGTGTACCAGCCCGTCAAGCTGCGGGACGGTACGGCGCTGGAGCTGATCCGCTCTCTGGCTCCGGAGCTGACGGTGGTGGCGGCCTATGGCCGCATCCTGCCGGAGGATATTCTGGCGGCGCCCAAGCTTGGCTCCATCAACGTCCATTCCTCGCTGCTGCCCAAATACCGTGGCGCAGCCCCCATCAACTGGGCCGTCCTGAACGGCGACGCCGTCACCGGCGTCACCATCATGTATATGGCCAAGGAACTGGACGCCGGGGATATCATTTCCGCCGCCGAGACGCCCATCGATCCCGACGAGGACGCTCTGACCCTGACGAACCGTCTGGCGGAGTTGGGAGCCGAGACCCTGTCCCGGACGGTGCAGGCGCTGAACGACGGTACCGCCGGCCGCACCCGACAGGACGAGAGCGCCGTGACCTTCGCGCCCATGCTGAGCCGGGAACTGTCCCCCATGGACTTCACCCGCCCCGCCCGCAGTCTCCACAATCAGGTCCGTGGCCTCCAGCCTTGGCCCTGCGCCGTGACGGAGCTGTCCGGCGCCACGGTGAAGGTGTACCGTACCGCTGTGGGCGGCGCCGTCAAGGCCGCCCCCGGAACGATCGTCCGGGCCGATAAGACCGGCATCGAGATCGCCTGCGGCGACGGTCTGACCCTCCGTATTCTGGAGCTTCAGCCTCAGAACGGCAAGCGCATGGCGGTGGCCAGCTATCTGGCAGGCCACCCGGTGCAGGTGACGGTATGAGCGACGTGAGAAAGCCGGACGCCAGAGAGACCGCTCTGGAGGTCCTGATGCAGGTGGACAGCGCCAACGCATGGTCCGACGGCGGCCTGAAGCGCACCATCGCCAAAAATAAGCTGGACAGCCGGGATGCGGCGCTGGCCACCCGCTTGTGCTACGGGGTGATCCAGAACCGGATGCTGCTGGACTACTATATCGGCTGCTGGTGCAGCCAGCGCCCGGAGCGGCTGGAGTCCGTCATCCGCAACATCCTGCGTCTGGGGGGCTACCAGATCCTGTTTTTGGATAAGGTGCCGCCCCGTGCCGCCGTCAACGAGGCCGTGGAGATGACCAAGCGCCACCGCCGGGAAAAGGCGGCGGGTATGGTCAACGCCATCCTGCGGAAATTTGCCGCCAATCGGGAGGATATGCCGCCCCTGCCCAAGGGCAGCCCGGCGCAGACTCTCTCCCTGCGATACAGCCACCCCCGGTGGCTGGTGGAGCGTCTGCTTTCCCTCATCGGCGAGGAGGAGACGGAGGCGTATCTCCGTATGAACAATCAGGTAGTACCTACTACCATCCAGACAAACCCCCTGAAGGGTACCCCGGAGGAGCTGGAGAAGCTGCTGCGCCAGACCGGCGCACAGGTGGAGCCCCACCCGTGGCTGGCGGGATGCTTTTCCGTCAGCGGCACCGGCGATCTGGAGCAGCTGTCCGCCTTCCGGGAGGGCCGCTTCACCGTGCAGGACGCAGCCGCCCGTCTGGTGGCCACCGTGGCCGCCCCGGCCCAGGAGGATCGGGTGCTGGACGTGTGCGCCGCTCCCGGCGGCAAGTCCTTTGCCATGGCCATGGACCGCCGGGATCGGGGCCAGATTCTCTCCTGCGATGTCCACCCCCACAAGCTGAAGCTCATCGACAGCGGCGCCCAGCGTCTGGGCATCACCAGCATCCGCACGGCGCTGGCCGATGCACGGGAGGAGCACGCCGCATGGCTGGAGCAGGCGGATGTGGTAGTGGCGGACGTCCCCTGTTCGGGCCTCGGCATCATCCGCAAAAAGCCGGATATCCGGTATAAAAACCCCCGTGATCTGGCCCAGCTTCCGGCCATTCAGGGGGATATTCTGGAAAATGCCTGCCGCTATGTGTGTCCCGGTGGCGTGCTGGTGTACTCCACCTGCACGGTGCTGCCGGAGGAAAATCAGGAGATCATCCACGTGTTCCTCTCCCGCCACCCGGAGTTCCGACGGGAGACCTTCACCTTGCCGGGGCCCGTGGGCCTGTGTGACGGGGAGGCGACCCTGTGGCCCCAGCGGCTGGGGACCGACGGCTTTTACATCTGCCGAATGCGGAGGAAAGCATGACTGACATCAAATCCATGACGCTGGAGGAGCTGACCCAGACCCTGCGGGAGATGGGACAGCCCGCCTTCCGGGGCGGTCAGGTCTTTACCTGGCTGCACCGGGGCGTCACCTCCTTTGAAGAGATGAGCGATCTGCCCCGTGCGCTGCGGGAGCAGCTGGCGCAGACGTTCCATATCACCGCCCCCACCGTGGCCCGCAAGCAGGAGTCCCGTCTGGACGGCACCGTCAAGTACCTGTGGGAGCTGGCGGACGGCAACTGCATCGAGACGGTGCTCATGCAGTATCACCACGGCAACACCGTGTGCATCTCCTCTCAGGTGGGCTGCCGCATGGGCTGCGCCTTCTGCGCCAGCACCATCGCCGGAAAGGTCCGTGACCTGACCCCCTCGGAGATGCTGGATCAGGTGCTGTTCACCCAGCTGGATTCCGGCCGGGAGATCTCCAATATCGTGCTGATGGGCATTGGAGAGCCTCTGGACAACATGGATACCGTGCTGCGGTTTCTGACGCTGGTGAACCACCCCAAGGGGCTGAACATCGGGATGCGGCATATCAGCCTGTCCACCTGCGGCGTGATACCGGGCATCCGGCGTCTGGCGGAGCTTCAGCTCCAGCTGACGCTCTCGGTGTCCCTCCACGCCCCGGACAGCGAGACCCGCTCCCGCATCATGCCCGTGAACCGGGCCTATGACGTGGAGGAGCTGTTCGCCGCCTGCCACGATTACTTCCAAAAGACGGGCCGCCGCATCTCCTTTGAGTACGCCATGATCGACGGCGTCAACGACCATGACTGGCAGGCGGACCTCATCGCCCGGCGCATCGCCGGGATGCCGGGCCACGTGAACCTCATCCCCCTGAACGATGTGGTGGAGAGCCCCTTCAAGCCCAGCCGCCGCACAGCGGCATTTCAAAAGAGATTACAGTCCCATGGCGTCACCGCCACCGTGCGGCGGAGCCTTGGCGGCGATATCGACGCCTCCTGCGGTCAGCTGCGCCGCAAGGCCATGGAGGAAGGGAGGAACCTGCAATGAGAGTATGGAGCGTAACGGACCGTGGTCTGGTACGCAGCGAGAATCAGGACGCCTGCGCCGTGCTGACGCCGGACGGCTACACCGTGGCGGTGGTCTGCGACGGCATGGGCGGTACGCAGGGGGGACGGATGGCCAGCGCCATAGCGGTGGAGACCTTCACCCGTGAGCTGAGCCGGAGCCTGCGCCCCGGCATGAGCGCCGGACAGCTGGAGCAGGCGGCGGGCTACGCCGTGGCTCTCTCCAACGATGCCGTCCGGGAGTACGGGCTGGCCCATCCGGGCTTTGAGCGTATGGGGACGACTCTGGTCTCCGCCGTGGTCCGGGACGATCTGGCGCTGGTGAGCAACGTGGGTGACAGCCGGGCCTACCACATCACCCGTGAGGGCATCCGGCAGGTGAGCCGGGACCACTCCGTGGTGGAGGATATGGTGGAAAAGGGCGACCTGACCCGTGACGAGGCCCGGCGCCATCCCCGCCGCAACCTCATCACACGGGCGCTGGGGACGGAGCCCGGTGTGGCGGCGGATGCCTTCCCGCTGAAATGGCAGCAGGGGGACTTCCTGCTGCTGTGCTCCGACGGACTGATAAACACCGTGTCCGATCAGGAGCTTCTCTTCGAGGTGATTCACAGCGAGCCGCTGGACACGTGTCTGGATCGGCTGCTGGCCCTCTCCCGTCAGCGGGGAGCGCCGGATAACGTCACTGCTGTGCTGCTTATGAATATCTGAAGGAGATGACATCTATGGATCAATATATCGGAAAAATGCTGGATAACCGCTATGAGATATTGGAGCTCATCGGCAGCGGCGGCATGGCCAACGTCTACAAGGCCAAGTGCCACCGCCTGAACCGAATGGTGGCGGTGAAGATCCTGAAAAACGATCTGGCGGAGAACGCCGACTTCCGCCGCCGCTTCCGGGACGAGTCTCTGGCGGTGGCCCAGCTGTCCCACGCCAACATCGTGTCGGTGTACGACGTGTCCCGCAGCGGCGACACGGAGTATATCGTCATGGAGCTGGTGGACGGCATCACCCTGAAGCAGTACATGGAGCGCCGCGGCAAGATGGACTGGCGGGAGGCGCTGCACTTCATCACCCAGATCATGCGGGCGCTGAGCCATGCCCACAGCCGGGGCATCATCCACCGGGACATCAAGCCCCAGAACATCATGGTCCTGCGGGACGGCAGCGTCAAGGTGACGGACTTCGGCATCGCCTGTTTGACCAGCGCCAGCCAGACCCTGACGCAGGAGGCGCTGGGCTCCGTCCACTATATCTCCCCGGAGCAGGCCAGAGGTGACCGCATCGACGCCCGCAGCGATATCTACTCCGCCGGCGTGGTGCTCTATGAGATGCTTACCGGCCGTCTGCCCTTCGAGGGGGAGTCCGCCGTGTCCGTGGCCATCCAGCACCTGAGTTCCGTCCCACTGGCCCCCCGTGAGATCGATCCCGATATCCCGGAGGCGCTGGAGCTGATCTGCATGAAGGCCATGTGCGCCAATCTGGAGAAGCGCTACCCCTCGGCGGATGCCATGCTGGAGGATCTGGAGAAGTTCCGCAAGAATAACTCCGTGGACCTTGGCTATATCCGTGCCGATCTGGAGGAGCCGGAGGATCACGAGCCTACGCAGGCCATCCCCACCGCCGCCATTCAGGCCGCCCGCAAGGAGCGCACCCCGGCGGAGGAGAAAAAGCGGGATAAAAAGCTCATCGCCATCGTGGTGGGCGGCTTTGCCGCAGCTCTGCTGGTGGTGTTCCTGCTGTTCAAGTTCGTGTTTGGCGGCATCAACGATAACCCCGCCGCCCAGTCCTATAAGGTTCCCGATGTTCTGGGCAAGACCGTGGAGGAGGCCCAGCAGATGGAGGGCGTCAAGGGCGTGTTCCAGATCGAGGTGGCCGGCAGCAAGGCCGACAGCAACTATCAGCCCGGCCAGATCATCGAGCAGGACCCCAAGTCCGGCCATGTCCGCAAGAATAACCTGAAGATCACCGTCTGGATCTGCGCCAAGGAGGAGACCAACCTCATGGTGAACGTTCTGGGCGAGGATGTGCAGAACGCCAAGGTGGAGCTGACGAACCTGAATCTGAACCTGAACGTCCAGATCCGGGAGGTGTACTCCGACGAGTATGCCGCCGGTAAGGTCATCAGCAGTACCCCCGCCGCCGGTGAGAGTATCAAGAAGGGCGACAGCATCCTGCTGACCGTCAGCAAGGGGCCGGAGACCAAGCCCGTCACCGTGCAGAATTACGCCGGTCTCAGCGTGGACGATGCCGCCCTGCAGGCCGAGAACGCCGGTCTCACCGTGGGCGCTCACCAGTATGAGTACGACGCCACCGTGCCGGAGGGCAGCGTCATCCGCCAGAGCCTCGCTCCCAAAACGGAGGTAGCCCCCGGCACCGAGATCGTCTTTACCGTCAGCAAGGGCCCCGAGCCGTCTCAGACCACGGAGCAGACGGTGACGTTCGATATCCCCGGCGAGTACCTGAATCCGGAGCTGGGTATCCTGAACGTGGAGATCCGTCAGGATACCACCGTCGTCTACTCCACCACGGTGGATACCACGGACCCCGCCGCCGCCCGTTCCGTCAGCCATACCTTCACCGGTGACAAGGGAACCAGCATCACGGTGTACCTGTATATCAACGGCACCGAGGTGGCCTCTCAGGTGGTCAGCTTTTGAGCCGGGGCCGCATTGAAAAGGCCCTCAGCGGCTTCTACTACGTCCGCACACCGGAGGGGCTGCTGCAATGCCGGGCCAGAGGAAAATTCCGCCGGGAGGGCATCAGTCCGCTGGTGGGGGACTGGGTACAGGTCCGTGATCTGGGAGGCGACGAGGGCTTCGTGGAGGCCATCGAGCCCCGGCAGAACCGGTTTGCCCGCCCCGCCGCCGCCAACATCGACCAGCTGGTCATCATCGGCTCACAGGCCATCCCCACCACGGATCCCTACCTCATCGATCGCATTGCCTCCATCGCCGTCCTGAAGGGCTGCCGGGTGCTGCTGTGCCTGAATAAATGCGATTTGGACCCGGCGCAGGAGCTATACGACAGCTATGCCGCCTCCGCCATTCCGGTGCTGCGGGTCAGTGCCGCCACCGGAGAGGGCCTGCCGGAGCTGCGCCGTGCCATGAAGGGAAAGCTGAACGCCCTCACCGGCAACTCCGGCGTGGGCAAGTCCAGCATCCTGAACGCCATGGAGCCGGTGTTCGGCCTGCCGGTGGGGGAGGTCAGCAAGGCCTTGGGCCGTGGCCGCCACACCACCCGCCATGTGGAGATGTTCCCGCTGGACGAGGATACCTACGTTATCGACACGCCGGGCTTCTCCTCCTTCGACACGGAGGAGTTGGATCTGGAGCTGAAGGCCCGCCTGCCGGAGACCTTCCCGGAGTTTGCCCCCTATCTGGGCCAGTGCCGGTTCGTGGGGTGCAGCCATGTGAAGGAAAAGGGCTGCGCCGTGCTGCAGGCGGTGAAGGACGGGAGGATCCCCGCCAGCCGCCACCGCAGCTATGTGCGGCTGTATGACGAGCTGAAGGACCTGCGGGACTGGCAGCACAAATAGAGAACGCTCAGAGAGGGCGGAAGCATCGCTTCCGCCCTCCCTTTGTGCGCCGCCGCTGTCACGCCCGCCCCTCCCGGCATATACTGCCATAGAAGCGAAACGGAGAGGGAGGGACGTCACATGAGACACGGAGACGGCTGCGGGAGATTTCTGGGCATCTGTGCACTGGGGCTGGGACTGGGTATCCTCATTGCCGCCATCTTTCCGGTGGGCGTGCTGATGTTTCTGGTGTCGTTCCTGCTGATCGCCTGTGGGATCGTCTGCTTGAAGGATAGGAGGTAGCTGCTGTGAAGATCGTGGTTTGGAAGTCGCCCCGTCTGCTGCGTGGGGTTCTGCGGATGCTCTTCGGCATCCGGGAATAAACGGCGGAAACGGCTCATAGAGTAGTCCTGTGCAGTAAGAAATTACGGGAGGACGAAAACATGGAGCTGGAACTGCAATATACGGAGCTGTCCTGCTGCGAGGCAGGGGAGAGCGTTACCCTGACGCAGGAGGAGGCGCTGGAGGCGGCGATCCCGGAGTACTGCCCGGAGGTCACCCGCATCGTGGACGCCGTAGGACAGCTGTGCCTGCGGGAATATACGAGCCGGCAGATCAGCGGATCGGTGCTGGTCACGGTGCTCTATACCTCGGAGGAGAGCCCCGGCCTGCGGAGCCTGACGCTGCCGGTGCCGTTTCTGACCCAAGCGGACGACAAGCGCCTCACCGGCTGCGACACCGTCTGCATGGCGGGCCGCCTGCTGCTGACGGAGGCCAGAGCCGTCACCGGCCGAAAGCTGTACCTGCGGGTCATGCCGGAGCTGACTCTCACCGGCTACACCTGCCGCCGCCACCGCATCTGCACCGGCGTAGGGGAGGAGCCTACCCTGCGCCTGCACCGTCAGGAGCAGTCCCTTACCCTGCTGACCTCGGTGACGCAGCGGCAGAGCAGCGTGACTCAGGAGCTCCAGCCTCAGGACTGGGGCGAGCCGCCGGAGGAGCTGCTGGCCCAGCGCATCTGCCCCCGCATCACCGGCAGCCAGCCGGTGGGGAGCCGCCTGCTGGCAAAGGGCGAGGCCCGCATCTGCCTGCTGTACCGCACGCAGGACGGCTCCCTCCACACATGGGAGGACACCCTGCCCTTTTCCTGCCTTCTGGACGGCCTTACCGTTCCGGAGGAGGCGCAGGTCACGGTCACCGGCTCCTGCGGCACGGCCCGGCCCATCCGCAGCGACGGCGCAGCCGCCATCGGGGTGGAGCTGACCCTGAGCCTACTGGTGCGGACCTATGAGACAGTCACCGTCGCCCCGGTGACGGACCTTTACAGCACCCGCTGGGACACCGCTCTCCAGCGCCAGAGCCTGACCTTGACGGAGACCTGGCCCCCGGAGACGGTACAGCCGGAGGTACATCAGGAGCTGGAGAGCCGCCCCTTCCTATATGTGACGGCGGCGGACTGCGGCGCCGTCACCACAGGGCAGGAGGGGGATCATACCACCCTCCGCACCCCCCTGCGGCTGCGGCTGCTGTATCTGGATGAATCCGGCGCACCGGTCACGGCGGAGCGCACCGACGAGGCCGCCGCCCCCGTGCCTGGGGATGTGACCACCGCCCGTGCCGCCTGCCTGTCTCCCAGCCTGCGCCCCTCCGGCACGGGACTGGAGCTGACGGTCCCGGTGGAGCTGACGGTGGAGCGCAGCCGCCGATGCACATGGGACGCCATTACCGCCGCAGAGCTGACGGAGCCGGAGCCGGGACGGCGTCCCTCTCTGGTGCTGTGCCGGCCGAAGAAAGGGGAGAGCCTGTGGGAGCTGGCCAAGCGCTACCGCACGGATGAGCAGGCCATCTGCGCCGCCAACGGATTGGAGCAGGAGACTCCGCTGCCGTCGGGGCTGTTGCTGATCCCCCGTGTAAGATAGCAGAAAAAGAGCGTAGGCGATGCCTGCGCTCTTTTTTCGTAGAAAGCCTTATCCCTGTGCGTACCGGGCCAGAAACTGCCGGGTGCGCTCCTCCTTGGGGTGATCCATCACCATGCGTGGCTCCCCCTGCTCCACGATGACGCCGCCGTCCATGAAGATGACCTGATCCGCCACATCACGGGCAAAGGCCATCTCGTGGGTGACGATGACCATGGTGGTGCGCTGCCGGGCCAGCTGCCGGATGACCTTCAGCACCTCCCCGGTAAGCTCCGGGTCCAGCGCCGAGGTGGGCTCATCGAAGCACAGAATATCCGGCTTCATGGCCAGCGCACGGGCAATGGCCACCCGCTGCTTCTGTCCGCCGGAGAGCTGGTGGGGATAGTGTCCCATCCGATCT